>WNGL01001978.1_pt1 | contig 55260 bp, 68 predicted proteins | sample 5400591 | NCBI WGS metagenome assembly WNGL01 (sample SAMN13153377, study PRJNA577476) | soil metagenome | isolation source: 80 cm soil or saprolite under Garry oak tree replicate 1 | place: USA:California | collected 2016-06-15 | reverse complement strand
ATAATTGATGGCGAACGGCTTGACCTGCTTTTTGAACAGGCGGGACGAGAAGACCCTTATCTCCTCAAGAACAGAGTCGCCCGCCCGAGTTTCGATCTCTACCTGAACATGGTGGGAAAGAAGACAGCCGCGCTGTTCGAGGCAGCCGGGCAAATCGGAGCACATGTAGCCAACGCCGATCGTCAGGTGATCATGTCTCTCGGCTTGTTCGGTTGGAAGGCTGGACTCGCCTTTCAGATCATGGACGACGTGCTGGATATTTGCGGAGACAAGACTGGGAAGCAGCAGGCGAAGGACGTGGTCGAACACAAGCTCGGAAACGCGGCGATCATAGTGGCGCTACGATTCCTCTCGGCCAAGAAGAGGTCGGAGTTGAGAAAGATTCTGAGCTCGGAGAGAGTATCCCATAAGATGGTATCCAGAGCCCGAGCCCTTGTCAACGAAACCCCGGCTGAGACGGACTGCCGGGAGATAGCTGTAAAGTATATGGAAGAATCCAAGAAACATCTCACCATTCTCAAAGAGTCCTCTTACCGTCAACAGCTTTCGAAACTGGCCGAGGAAATTGTCGTGAGATCTTACTGACCATCTATTTCCAAGCAACGAATCTTGTCCCAACGGATGAACTCCCGTTGAGAAGCCGTGTGAGGTTCGACGGAGTGTTTAGGTTGAAGATGTAGGATTCGACGCCGTGCCTAGCAAGTCGCAGAGCTTCTAGGACCTTTCCTCGCATTCCACCGGTAGCGTCCTTGGTTGACAGCTCAAGCCGGTTCAGTACTGAGGAATAGTTCCTTTTGTCGACTATCCTGATGATTCTTGAACTCCTAGAGCCGTCTTGGCTAACAGGATATACCCCATCTACATTGCAACCAAATAAGACCCTTGAGACCTCTAGTTTCTCCCCCAACAATGACGCAATGCGGTCTGCTGAGACAACCCCGAATCCTCTCCTTTCATTTACGGCAAGATCTCCATGTATGAGAGGAATGACGCCAAGCGCCAGCAGCGCAGTTAGAGGACGGAGAAAGCAAGTGCTCACGTCATCACCGTGTAGAGTCATAAAACTCATTGGCCGGATAGGGACGAAGGCCCTCTGACGAAGTAGTAGGGCGACGCCAATGATCCTTGTCAGTTGGTCGAGGTTGAGCTCAATCTCCGACACGGTTCTGAGTTGAGACGCGCCCTCGAAATGACTCAGCAGAAGGTCTTTCGTGACGAAGGGATGGGCGAATGAGCCACCGCCGTGCAAGAGGATCAAAGGTCTTGGATATGCAGCTATCTCGTCAGCGGCACGGTGAATCAGGTCAAGTCTTGGAGTGCAAATCCTCGACTTGTCTGTAATGGCTGATCCTCCTAGCTTGACCACCACGGCAGCTTTCATTGATCCAGCTGACGTCTGCTTTGGCATTTAGCCGCTTCGGGATGACCACTATCCCATCATGCAGGTAACACGCACCTTATGATAATCAGGGCTGACGGACTCAACTGGCAGTCACAATTGACAGCCAGATTCGATTCGGAAGATGGGCACCTCGACATTATCGAGAATAAGATAGTTCACTCTCTGGGAGAGAGGCCAGGTAGCTCCATCGGAGAAATAGCCAAGGAGCTAAAGGTGAATAGATCCACTGCGTCAAAATATCTCCACGTTTTGAGAGCAAGGAGAAAAGTCAACTTTCGACAGGTCGGACCAGTAAAACTCTGGTCACTAGAGGGAACCAGGTAATGGAAACTCGCAGAACCGCATTTCCCACGCTCCAACAGGGGGATGACCGAGTTCAGACTGGAATCCCAAGCCTCGACAAGCTAATCGAAGGCGGACTTGTACGGGGAGATACGACCATTGTGGCCGGGCAGCCGGGAACAGGGAAGACGACCCTAGGTCTCCAGTTCCTGGTTCATGGAGCCGTCAAGTGTGGCGAGAATGGAGTCTACGCTTCAGTCATCGAGAGCGGCGAGAAGCTGAAACGGAATGCTCGGCGGTTCGGGTGGGATCTCGACGTTTTAGAGAAGGAGGGTAGACTGCAACTGGTCTCGCTCCAGTCAACTATGAAAGCAGGGGTAAGCACTGCGCTAGAGACTGTGCTTGAGGCCCTTCACACTGTCAAAGCCAGAAGATTGGTCTTTGACTCTCTCTCTGCGCTGATGACAGCGTTCGAGAGCACAGCAGAGGCAAGAAGCTTCCTTCACATCATGCTAAAATTCTTGGAAGCGGCAAACTGCACGACTCTCATGATTAGCGAGGTACCCTGGGGGAAGCAACAGCTCGGCACTAGCTTTGAAGAGTTCCTCGGAGATGGGCTGATAGTTCTCGAATCAAGCTTCGACAACTCGAGAGTTCGTCGTCGAATATACATACCCAAGATGAGGGGAACAGAGAATCGGCTTGAAGGATACGACTACTACATAACTAGAGAAGGGTTCGCTTTGGCACCAACCCCGATCCCGCCCGACAAGATACGATAACCAATGCTCGACAACAACCTTGGTGCTTCCCCTGGAGACCCGGAGTAGCGAACGCGTCGAGAGACCCTCAAAAGCCGAGCTGATAGAGAAGCTAATAGGGTCGGAAACCAAAGCAGAACTCTTGATGTTTTTCCACGAAAATCCTGAGTCGACAGACACCGTAGAGGAGATCGCCAAGAGGATCCACAGAAGCTCCAAAGAAATAGAACACGACTTGGCAGATCTGGTCGACCTTGGACTAATACACGAAGTCAGAATACTCTCCTATAACAAGGCGAGAGATCAGGAACTCCAGCGAGAAATCTCGAAGAGACTTACCTCGCCCTCGCCCCTAGACGAAGCAGAGAAATCCGCGTCAAAGGAAAAGACTGGAGTCGGAATCATAGATGAGCTTCTCCCGGAGGGGTATCCCTCATCTTCAGTCGTACTGGTCATGGGCGATCCAGCAACTGGCAAGACGACACTTCTGGTACAACTCGTAGCTGAAGCGCTAAGGGGCGGCAAGAACATCGTCTATGCGAGCTTGGACGATTTTCCCGACAGTGTAAGAGGCTCAATGAGGGCGATGGGGGTGGACCCGGCAGGATATCAGACAGAAGGCCGAAAAAAACTCAGTTTCATAGACTGCTACTCTTTTCTGGTAGGCGTCAAGAGCAAAGAACAGTACAGCGAAGATCCCCAACGCCTCTCAGACCTAAGCATCGTCGTCTCTAAAGCACTCTCAGACACCAGCGACCCTAGCAACACGCTGCTAGCGATGGACTCAATGACCACTCTATTACAGAGGAGCGGAGTACGACCATCCTTCGACTTCCTCCATACACTCGTGGCAAAGATCCGAAGCTGCAAGGCGAGCTGCGTAACGTCTCTATCTCGAAAAGCGTTTCACCCCGCAATCATAGCAGCAATCCAAGACAAAGTTGATGGGGTGATCGAGATGAAAGCTGAAGACACAAAGGATGGGCTGGCTAGATACATACGAGTCTCGAAAATGAGAGGTGCCCGTCACGTGACAGCCTGGACCCCCTACAGCCGGGATCCTAGTCTAGGTCTGATCATCCCTTCAAGAAATGCTGTATTGTAGGAAGACAGGGGTCTCCAGACGGGAAACGGGCCGTATTCAGACGCTCACGAGTTCATATGGCCGCTAGTAGCTTATGATTAGCAATCGTCTAGCGGGAGGGGTCTAGAGAACGCTCTCTCGCGGAAACACTTCGATTCCTGTGTCGGTAATTCTGTACGGTCTGGGCTGGTTGTCAACCGGAGTTTTGCGCATCTTTTCTATCTGAATTACCCGTAGAAGTGATTTCCCCACTTGTAGCTGTTGTAGCAAGATCACTCCGTGGGCCAGGTACTCTTCATAGTCTAGGTTTCGTTCGAAGCCCGGACGCCTCAACTCGGTCGTGATGAGGCATGTAGCTCCAGTGTCTGCAAGTGCTTCCATCAACTCGACCAGCGCGTTCCTCTGCGCGACCATCCCATCATATTGGAAAACCAGCGTGGTAACCGGGTCCACAACAATTCTCTTGGCACCAATTTCCTTGACGCTTGTCTTTATCATCTCTATCAGGGTGGCCATCGTACTCTCAAGTTCTTGGAAGTCCCATCCGAAGTCGAGCATTTCTTCGAACACATGCTGCTTGTTCTCGTCGAGGCTGACGTAGATTCCTGGCTCCTCGTAGTCTAGGATCCCGTTCACAAGGAATTGTAAAGACATGATTGTCTTTCCTGTGCCTGGGCCGCCAGAGAGGAGAATCGTCCTGTTCTTCGGCAGTCCTCCTGTAAGAAGCTTGTCCAGTCCAGGAATGCCCGTGGGTATCCTAGCGTTTGCTGAAGAGTCAGCAGGAGCGGCGGCCATGAACCTTCGCGATGAGCCAGCGATGGCCCGATACCATATTGGTTCTGATACGCTGACCATCCTGAAGTGGATACATCGAACGGATATCCGTGAAGGAGCTCGATTCGTCCAACTCCGTGGAGTAGCCAAGGCCGAGGCCAGGCGTCTTGAAGAGTGACATCGAAGGATAGAATGGCTCTATACCAGGACCCTTCAGTCCAGCTACTGATAGGTAAGTTCGTGAGGGGAGAAATAGTTGAACTCACTCCAGGCTTTGATCTCGACCACACGGTGAGATACCCGGAGGTCGAAGAGGTTGTGGACCAAGATCCAAATGCTGCTAAACAACTCGTCCAGAAGCTGTGGGACACTGGAATCTTTAAGAGAAAATTCCACGAGAAGGTGCTTGTCTGTCCCTCCTGCCTATCCCCCAACGTCAGCAACGACTATGTCTGTCCAAACTGCAACTCAATAGACATAGAACGCAAGACTCTCCTTGAGCACAGCTCTTGCGGAAACATTGACAGCGTCGACAACTTTCTTGTCGAAGGTGGTCTTCTCTGCCCAAAATGTCACAAAGAGCTCGTCGAGGCAGGTGTAGATTATCAGAAACTTGGCGCCTGGTTTCAGTGCACCCAGTGCGGAAAACGATCCGACATGCCCAGCCCCATCCATCGCTGCAGAAACTGTGGTCACATCTTCACGATCAGAGACACCGGATTCGTCAATGTCTATGCGTACAGGTTGAGTTCTGAAGCGGAAGAAGAGTTCAAACGGAGCTACCTTGTTATGAAGCCCATAGGTTTGGTCCTCGAAGACTTTCAGTTCAAAGTCGAGATGCCCGCCCAGATAGCGGGCCGCTCGGGTGTTCTCCACCGGTTCGATGCAGTGGCGACAAAAGGCTCCTCGGAGGTCGTCGTGCTGGACGTTATGGCTAGTGACAAGGAGATCGACGAGGTCCCGGTCGCCTCGATGTACGCGAAAATCTTCGACGTGAGCCCCTCTCAGTCGATCCTAGTCGCAATTCCTGGACTCACAGACAAAGCGAAAAGGCTAGCCGCGCTCTACAGGATATCAACTGTCGAAGCCGAGAACTCACAGCGAGCAGCCGACATGATCAAGGACAAGTTCGGTTGGGCGGGGTTGTCTGGCAGCGACGAGTCTTTCGGCGATTTGCAGCTGTAACCAGAGAGAGCATCTCAAGGTTCCATCATTCCCATCCCCCCGGTCAACTTTGCGCATACAAAGTTGAATCTTACGTGCCACTAAGAGTCCGTCCGGTTAGACTGAGAGACAGTCTCTATCTGCTAATCCCAGTTGACATTGCACGACTTCTAGGAGTCGCGTCGTCTTCGGATTTTCAGTTGAGCCTTAACGAAAACCAAGAGTCTGTTAGACTCGTCTACGAGCTCAAGAAGGAAGAAGCCCAGCCGAGCGACGATAAGAAAGGCTGACTTTGGCGAGGCGCACTTCTTGAACTACGGTCCAGACTTTCTCGCGCTGGCGGCTTCCTGTCTCTCGCTCTATTTCATCGTCCGCACGAAGAAGACATATTTCTTGGATTCTGGATTCTTCATGGGAGTCGCGACTGTCGGATTCACAGTCTACCTCGCTGAGGCCACTCTCTCGGACATCATCGGTAGCCCAGTCTCAGCTCTCGCGGACACATTGTTGACCTCGACTATGGCAGTCTCAATAGGACTAGCTTCATACCTCTTGAAGAACAGCGATCAGAAGACACCGGGCGGAATCTCTGAACTGAAGAGATTCATTGCACGACCTCCTCTGCCATTCCTAGTCTACTTGACGATAGTTTGTGCGTGGACTATTCTCGCGCTAATCTCGCAACCCTGGACTTTGAGTCAGATAACCTCGGGAGGAACCATCTACTATTACACCTACCAATCCTGGTTCATCGCAGCTAGCGCCATTCTCTTGGTAGCATACATCGGCCTTCCAGTAGTCTCATTCTACCGTCAATCACGAATGGTGCGTGAGAAGACCGCATCCCTATCGATCAAGATCATAAGCGTATGTTGGGCAACTTTCGGAGTGTCCCTATTCTTCCAAATTGCGGCAGGCGGATTCCTACTCCCAACGTCTCAAAGCATCGGCTTTGTTGCGGACAGTCTTCTCTTCGTGCTCATCTCTTTCGCCCTCCGAGAACCAACCATTCTAGCAAGAATCATCACCGCTGGCGAGACAGTCAGCCAGGTCGTCAGTTCACATTCCGAAGTAGATGCGATAGTCCTGTACAATACAGAATCGGATCGAAGGAAGCTCGTTGAGACTTTCATCAGGGACGGGCTGGCCACAGGACAGAATGTTGTGTGCCGTGTAACAAAGTCGGAGGTACCGTTCTACCGCGCTGTACTGAAGAGTTCGGAATTGCCAGACATGTCCACCGGCAAGCAGAGCGTGACTATACAACCCATCGAGAACGCACCGGCGCTTTCCTCGGACGCCCCTGACCAGAGCGATTCGTCGAGAAATCGCAGAGAGCTTGTCGATCTTGACGATCTGAGCCTCGAACGAACCCAGGAGATCATCGGAAACGTTACTGCTTCAGACGATTCATTTGGAAGAGAACGGGTTGGTCGGATATGGGCAATGAACGTGGAGGGTGCCCAAGCAGGAGTCCTTGACTTGCTGACTGCTCGAAACCCCGGATCGAGAGTCATAGACCTAGCACGTCAACAGGATACCTTCTCGAACCTTTTCGGTTTGAAGCATCAGGGCATCCTAGGGACCAGACTGTTGCTAGAGTATGAGCCTACGAGTAGCTACGAGGAAGTTGTTCAGAAGTTCGTCAGGGAATTCCAGGCAAACGTAGAACCTGTAGCAATATTCACAAACGCTGGAAGCCCGGTATATCGCGAGTTCAGTGAGCAGCGGAACATCCGGCTCTTCAGTTTCAGCACGAAAACATCTACTCCATCAAGAATCTCAAACGAACAAGTGCTCCTTCCAGAACGAGACACGTCACTATTACTCGACGCAGTGGACAAGCTGCTGCAGGCGCACACAGGACGGCGAATCGGGATAGTCTTTGAAGTATTCACCTACCTCATACTCTCACTCGGCTTCGAGAAAGCCTACGGGGTAATCTCATCAGTTGTAGAAATGGCCGAGTCTGAGCTGGCAACAATTCTGGTACTTGTCAACGCTGAAGCACTAGAAACTAGGACTCTCAGCGGTATCCGGGGCCTCTTTCAGTCCCAACTGTTCTTCAATTCCAGCGGTCTCAAGGCTATAAGACTCGCGGGGAAAGAACACGAGAAAGGAACACTCCCAACTGAGTCGTTTTCAGGAGTGCAAGAGCCACCAAGGGGAATTGAGACATGAGCTTGCGATCCCTCTCCTTCCCTCAGATTCTCTTGGAGTCGATTGACGAAGGACTCTCAGTCCTAGGCAACGAGCCCCGAGAAGCAGTGTACCAATTCCTAAGGACAATATGCTCTCTCTCTCGAGAGGATATTCCAGATCACGTTCCAGAATTTGCAGCTGGGCTCAAGCGAGCATTGGGAGGAGCCTCCAAGGTGATCGAACGTCTGATTCTGAGAAGGCTATTCGAAAAGACCGGCTCAAGCTTCAGAGAAGTCCCCGATACAGACTTCAACGATTATGTACTCGATGCGAAGCGAAGATTCGAGATTGTCTCGCACCGGCATGATGACCCAGCTGAGGCTGCTAGGTCAAAGAAGGGGCAGGTCTCCGGTTAGACCATCCAGCACGTAAGACGGTGCTGGACCTAAACCTAGGCAGGTGATCGTACCAGGTTCCACCTGAGTTAATCCCCTATCCTTGACCAAGCAAACGGGAACGCGCTTTCCCCTCGCCTCGATTTCAAGTCTCAAAATTGAGCCTAGGTCCGGCACCTTAAGCGCGATCTTGGCCTGACCTTCTTCCATCCAATGTCTCCACCAATCGGGAAACCGCAACCGTGCTTCTTCGGCTGCACTCACAGCTGCATGGGCGCACTGGACAGCTATCTTGCCTCGTCCCATTTTCAGGTCTAACCTGACGATCAACCCCTGCTTGAATTCGAACCGGTCAGACATGTTATCGATGCCCCGACGTGTCAGGGTATTTAACCGGCCTGCGACCAGATTCTGCACTGGGCTCCCAGTGCAAGTGGTCACAGCGCGGATATCTGCCATTGTACACGCGACGGAAGATCCCGAGAAAGTAATCTGCGCTCTGAGTCAAGCTTGCTCCCAGGACATGTTCCAACCCAAAGCCGACAGAAGGGGGCTTAAGGGCCATTATGGAAACGAAATCTCAATTGTGACGATGAGCCTACGAGGTCGTCCAGCCGCATTGTTCTTTAGTCATCTCTGGAAGACGCTTCCCAGCCGCGATCGTGAAACGTTGCTAAACGATCTGAATAATCGTCTCGACGACGAGGGTCGCCTGCATCTTCGTCTAGACAAGGAACAGTGTTTTCTTGGAGCTCTGCGACTAAAGGACCCCGATCCGGTAAAGATCGAAGTCTCATTTCGAAGGGCGTCTGACCCTAGACTGCGATTCGCTGAAGACGTCAGACAATTCCTGGACTCCCCGGGAGGGTCGTGTTGAATCTCTTGCGATGCTGGGTCCACTAGGGGTAGACGATATTAGAGTCCATCTGAATTCCTAACTGGGGGATGAGGAAGCCAGTCCCAGCCTGACCGGATAGGGATGATATTCTCTGCGACGGGCCGACCCCAGGCAGTAATATTTCAGAAACGAGCACGGGAAAGGTTTTAGTACGCACCACAGGCTCGCTTCTCGCAAATCTGTCTAGGTGCAAGAATTGTCAATGTTTGCAGTGCCTGGTGCGTATGACCGGGCCATCACGGTTTTCTCCCCTGACGGGAGACTATTTCAAGTAGAATACGCAAGTGAGACCGTAAAGCGCGGCGCCACAGTTCTCGGGATCGCCTCTCCGGAGGGCGTTGTTCTAGCGGCGGAGGAGAGGGCTGGATCCAAGCTTCAGGATCTATCATTCATGTGGAAGATATTCCAGATCGATGAGCATGTAGGGACTGCTGTCGCAGGACTGAGCTGCGATGCACACATTCTCGTAGATCAGGCCCGTATCTACGCTCAGAGTAACAAGCTGATGTATGACGAGCCTATCGACATTGAAATTCTGACGAGACGAATCGGCGAGATTAAACAGCTCTACACACAGCACGCCGGAGTGAGACCCTTCGGAATATCAATGCTTTTTGGCGGGGTGGACAAGAAGGGAAGTAGACTTTTCTGGACGGACCCCAGTGGTGCTTTCTTCGCCTACAGGGCGTGGGCCATAGGCGCCGGGGGAGACGCTGCCAACGAGATTCTGGAAGCCGAATACCGAGACAATCTGACCATGGACGAAGCGTTGCTGCTGGGAATGAAGTGTATGACGAAAGTCTTGGAGGGTAAGGCGGAGCCGCAGAAGATTAGGGTGGCCATAATTCCACGTGAGACCGGGAAATTCCAGAAGCTTCCGGTGGAAGAAGTAGACAAGTACCTCAGAAGGATGGACGCAGGGAAAAAGGCCCCGGCTGGCAAATGAGTGACAAGTACACAACCGCCAGGCTAGCCAAGGGACAAGATCACTTCGAGATACTCGTCAAGCCTCAACAAGCCTTAGACTACAAGCTGGGAAAGCAGGTGCCGATAAGCCAAGTCCTACTCATCGAAGAAGTCTACTCTGACTCAAGCAAGGGAACGCGGGCTTCGGAGGAGAAGCTTCAGAAATACTTCGGCACGACCGACGCGGCGAGAGTCGCAGAAGAAGTTATGAAGAGTGGCGAGCTTCAGCTCACCACAGAGCAGCGCCGTCAGCTCGTCGAGGATAAAAGACGTCAGATTATCGCGATCATCTCCCGAAACGCAATCGATCCTCGGACTGGGACTCCGCATCCCCCGCTCAGAATTGAACAGGCAATGGGGCAGATTCGTCTCTCGATCGATCCCTACAAGAGTGCCGAGGAGCAGTCTAAGATGGTCATAGAAGAGCTTAGACCGATCCTCCCCTTGAAGATCGAGCAGATGCGGATCGCTGTAAAGGTCTTTCCGGAACACGCCGCCCGAGCCTATAACGCTTTCAAAAGCTTCGGAAACGTGAGCCGAGAGGAATGGCAGTCTGACGGATCTCTGGTGGCTGTAGTAGAGATGCCGGCGGGTATGTACGGCTCGTTCATCGAGAAGATTGGTAAGCTGACACAGGGAACCATACAGGCGAAGGTACTGACCTAGGAGGAAAACGATCATGGTGCTAGTTGCAGAACCGAAACAGGTAGTGGCTCCGGGCGAGGTTCTGGCTGAAGGCGACCATCTGCTCGGAGACAACGCGTACCGTATCGGGACACAGATATTCTCTGCATGCGTGGGCATTCTGGAGGTAGATGGGAACAGGGTCTTTGTTGTTCCTTTGAAGGGTGGATACTTTCCCAGAGTTGGCGATCTGGTTGCAGGTAGAATCGTCGACATTGGATTGTCCGGGTGGTCCGTTGACATCCGAGCTCCGTATGAGGCAATGTTGCCTGCCTCAGAGACACCCGGCCCGAGAGGACCCAGAAGACGTGACCTTTCAACGAGCTACGATGTGGGAGACATGGTGCTAGCTGAAGTGCTAGCGTTCGATCGCACGAGGGACCCCCTGCTTACCGTTAAAGGCCCCGGACTCGGGAAGGTAGCGACTGGACGGGTTGTGGAGATAAGTGCCGCCAAGATTCCCCGCCTAATCGGACGGAAAGGGTCAATGATTAGCATGCTGAAAAAGGAGACGGATTGCCAAATAACCGTAGGCCAGAATGGAGTGGTTATGGTCTGGGGCAAGTCCCCGGAGAGCGAGAGGGTCGCGGTAGAAGCCATATACATGGTCGAACGTGAAGCTCACACGAGAGGACTCACAGACCGTATCAGAGAAATGATATCAAGATCGAGAGTAGTTGAACAAGTTGCCGGAACCCAAACAGCCTGAAAAACTGATAGACGAAAAGGGACTGCGGATAGACGGCCGCCGCTTGGACGAGCTGCGACCCATCAAACTGGAAGTAGGATTGCTCGACAAGGCAGACGGGTCCGCCTACATCGAACAGGGAAAAAACAAGATCCTCGTGGCAGTCTACGGTCCGAGAGAAGCGCATCCAAAACACATAGCCATGCCTGAGAGGGCCGTGATCCGGTGCAGATACCATATGGCTCCCTTCTCAGTCGATGAGCGAAAAAATCCCGCACCTTCCAGACGCGAGATGGAACTGTCAAAGGTGATTAGGGAGTCGCTCGAACCTGTCGTGCTCACAGACCTCTATCCGAGAACTACGATAGACGTCTTCATTGAAGTGCTTCAGTCCGACGGTGGGTCTCGTTGCGCGGGCATTACAGCCGCCTCGCTGGCACTCGCTGATGCGGGGATACCGATGAAGGAGATGGTCGCCGCCTGCGCGGTCGGCAAGATCGAGGGCAAACTGGCACTGGACCTTTCGGACGCGGAGGACAAGTATGGAGAGGCGGACATACCCGTCGCTCTCGTCCCCAATGCAGGTCTCATCACCCTTCTCCAGATGGACGGACATCTGACGTTGTCAGAGTTTGAACAAGGCCTCACGATGGCGCTGGAGGCATGCAAGACGCTCCACGCAATGCAGCGAGAAGTCCTCAAGAAGAAGTACGCGACCATAAAAGAGGCTGCCGAGGAGAGAGAAGAAGCGGAGGTAGTCGCATAGTTGTCCGCAACCCCACAACTACCTCCTGTAGCAAAGCTCGAACAGAAAACGGTCGTTGATCTAGTCGCCAAAGGAAAGAGAATCGACGAGCGGAGCGCTGAAAGTTACAGACAGATCCAGATACAAGTAGGACTCATAGAGAAGGCAAACGGTTCCGCGCAGGTATACCTTGGCAAGTCAAAGGTCCTGGCTGGGATCAAGGTCCAGACAGGCACACCATTTCCGGACACCCCGGACGAAGGAGTTCTCACAGTCAACGCCGAACTCGTACCCCTAGCATCCCCATCCTTCGAAGCAGGCCCTCCAAGCGAAGCAGCCATCGAACTCTCTAGAGTAGTAGACAGAGGCATCAGAGAATCCAAGGCCATCGACATGAAATCACTCGTACTTCAAAAGGGGAAGACAGTTCAGGTCGTCTATGTCGACATCTACGTTCTCGACCATGATGGCAACCTCATAGACGCAGCTTCCATGGCAGCACTCGCGGCACTCGTAAACTCGAAGGTTTCCAAGATGGAGGTCAAAGGCGACGAGGTAATCAATAAAGGCGGGCATCACCAACTACCTCTTAACAACTACCCAGTCGCCGTCACATTCGCCAAGGTCGACCGGACAATAATAGTCGATCCAAGTCTGGAAGAAGAACAAGTGATGAACGCAAGACTGACGGTGACAATAGACAAGAACGGGGATATCTGCGCCATGCAAAAGGGTGGACTTTACGGATTTACCCCGGACGAAGTACGGAAGGCTGTCCATATGGCCGTTGGCAAGGCAGCGGAGAACCGGGCTAGGATAATGGCCGCGGCGAAGGGCTGATGCCGCGAAAGATAGGACTCGCTGGGGGATTCGGTGCACGATATGGCACCGTTGCCCGACGGCAGTACGTGGAGATCGTAACCGGCCTCAGATCTAAACATGAGTGCCCAAGATGCAAGTTTCAGACGGTCAAACGATGGAGCGTTGGAGTCTGGCACTGCAAGAAGTGTGGCTTCAAGTTCGCCGGAGGCGCCTATTCTCCCACGACGAAGCTCGGTGAGATAGCAGCGCGAGCAACGAGAGGAATGATGAGCCCATCCACACTGTCCACAGAGCTTGACAGTCTCAGAGCTGGCGCGAGAGTCGCGCCACAGATGATCGTACCAGCCAGGAAGCCAAGGGCTAGAAGAAGGAAGCCTGCAGCTGAAGCTCCTGAAAAGGTTGAAGAAAAGGTCGAGGAAGAGACACCTGGAGAGGAAGAAGCTCCAGCCGACAACTAAGGACAACCTTCAGGCAGAAATCACAGTAGAGTTCGATCTACCCTCTTCCAGAATCGCCGATACGATCTATACCTCCCTACTCCCGGAAACACGACAGCCACCGGGGTTTAGATCGAGAACGACTGTGAGACGAGAAGGAAGGGTTTTACGCTTGAAGATCAAAGCAGAGGATATCGTTGCTTTGAGAGCCGCGTCCAACACGTTTCTCAGATTCGTCATGGTTGCAATGAAGACTCTCAACGTCGTTGCACCCTTTTATAGGGCAGGCGAACCGGACCCGATTCAAGGACAACTGGGAAAAACAGTTTGACTGAAGAAGTTGAGCTTCCTCCACAATTACAGGAGCAGCTGGCAAGACTCCAACAGCTTCAGCAGACGCTCCAAGCCGTCATGACGCAGAAACAACAGCTTGAGATCGAGGTGTCAGAGACCGATAAGGCGGTCGCTGAACTAGACAAGGTGACAGATCAGACACCCGTCTATAAGAGCGTGGGAAGCCTCCTCGTAAAATCTGATCGGCAGACGTTACTCGCGGAGCTGAAGGAGAGGAAGGAGCTCTTGGGGACTAGGGTGACCGTGCTAGGAAGACAAGAGGAGCGGACGAAGGAGAGGATCAAGGAGCTTCAGGGGAAGTTGCAGGAGAAGCTGAGACCGACTAGCTCAGCAAACTAAGAGAGTCTCATGTGACCATAGCAAGCGAGCAGCCGAACTGGAACGCTGAGCTCCGGTCTCTATTGTCTCGAGTAAAAGAGTCTGAATCAGCGGCCTTATTCTGTCATCAGAACGCTGACCCGGATGCGACATGCTCAGCCTTCGCGCTTCAGAGCCTCATGCAGAAGCTCGCGCCCGCAACCTTGACGAAGATAGTCTGTCCCGAGGGAGTGAGCGCTTCAACCAAACAGCTCCTTGAGAATCTTGGAATCACGGTTCCCGACGGAAGACTCCCTGCAAAGGTCGACCTCGCAATCTTGGTCGACACGAACACTCTGGACCAGCTCGGAGAGACGGCAGAGAAGCTGACGCGGGCCGAGACCCCGATTGTCGTTGTGGACCACCACCATCCCCATCCGGACACTGTGAAGATTGCATCACAGCTGATCGTTGACGAATCGGCCGCGGCTGCAGCCGAGGTCGTCTACAAGCTCTGGCAGACTTCAAACATTGAGGTTGGCGCGCAGGAAGCAAGAACTCTGCTGGCAGCGATCTTCATCGAGACCAAACATTTTCTCCTCGCAACAGAATCGACCTTCGAAATCGCGGCCGGGCTTGTAAGGGCGGGAGCAGACCCCAGGCATCTATCCGAACTAATGTCAAATCCTGTAAGCAGATCTGAGAGGATAGCACGGCTGAAGGCTGCCGGAAGATCCCAGGTCGCCTTGCTCGGGGAATGGATTGTTGCTACGTCCGAACTCGGCTCTTACCAGTCATCAGCCGCCAGAGCCCTACTTACACTCGGGGCACACGTCGCCTTCGTGGCCGGCGAGTCAAAGGAGAGGATTCGTGTGAATATGAGGGCTACTGAGGGCTTCTATAGCAAGACGGGCATCCATCTAGCGAGAGACGTGTCGATCCCTATTGGAAAGAAATTGTCCGGGGTTGGAGGCGGACACGCAACCGCTGCAGGCCTATCCGTGCCAGGCCAACTCCCAGATGTGTTGAAGATCTGTGTTGACGTGCTGAAAGAATCGCTAGGCCCTCTCCAGACCTAATATAACGGCGTAACCGTTGGAAATTGAGTAGCAACCCAAGAGTGAGTAGGTCGTGTCTCGAGAAGCTGAGGAGATTATAGTAGCGAAGAATCTTGGATTCAATTACACCGGTGCAAAGAAACCGGCAATCCAAGGCGTGGATCTCTCGATAAGCGGGAACGAGTTTATCCTCCTCACCGGTCCCAGCGGCTGCGGGAAGACCAGCCTCTGCCGTTGCCTCAACGGGCTGATTCCAAACTTTTACCAGGGCGAATGGACAGGCCGGCTGATCGTGGACGGGCTCGACGTCACGACACAGCCTACGAGCGAGCTGTCTCGAAGAGTCGGCTACGTCTTCCAGAATCCGGAGAATCAGCTGTTTGCTCTGACCGTCGAGAAGGATATCGCGTTCGGTCCTGAGAATCTAGGATTCAGCCGGGACGAGATTCGGGAGAGAGTCGATGCGGCGATGAATATCACGGGCACTTCCGCGCTCAAGGAACTGGCGCCGTACGAGCTCTCGGGCGGCCAGCAGCAACGAGTGGCCTTGGCCGGGGTTTTGGCGATGAAGCCGAGTGTTATTGTCCTTGATGAGCCAACGTCGTTTCTCGATCCTCATACCGCCGAGCAGGTCATGAGTGCTGCGGACGACTTGCGGAGAGAACTGGGGCTGACGATTGTTGTGGTGGAGCATCGGCTGGACCTCGTTTCGAGGTATGCGGAGAGGATTGTGGTAATGGACGGGGGCAAGATTGTGGCGGATGGTAACTTGGAACATGTGCTCGACGAACAGTTCGACATGCTGGAGGGGCTTGGGGTCGGAGTGCCACGGGTCAGCCTTCTCTGGTCAATGCTGAGACGTGACGGGCTCGTAAGCGGGAAGGTTCCTACGCACGTGGAGGACGCGGCTTCCGCTCTATCAGGCATGATGAGCGAATGATCACGCTGGAGCATGTTTCGTTCAGATACGCTTCAGGCTATCTCGCCCTTCAGGAGATTGACTTGAATATTCAGGGAGGGGATTTCTTGGCGATAATGGGTGAGAATGGAGCAGGCAAGACCACGCTTGCTAAACATCTGAATGGTCTATTGAAGCCCTCCCAAGGCCGTGTCCTGGTGGATGGGGAGGATACGAGGAAGGTTAGCGTCGCTCATCTTGCGCGTAAAGTCGGCCTGGTCTTCCAGAACCCTGACCATCTCCTCTTCTCGGAGACTGTCAAGGACGAGGTTGCGTTCGGCTTAAAGAATTTCGGTTTTTCGCCGGAGGTTGTTGAGAGGCAGGTGGGGCGGACTTTGGAGGCTCTCGGCTTGGCCGAGTATGCTGACACCTCGCCTTTCCTGCTTAGTGGCGGTGAGCGGAAGAGGGTTGCGCTGGCTTCAATCCTCGCCTCGGAGCCGGATTATCTGATACTTGACGAGCCCACGATCGGGCAGGATTATCAGCAGAAAGAGCGGTTGAGGAACTTTATCCTCCAACTCTACTCGCAGGGGAAGGCTGTGGTGATGATCACTCACGATGTCGAGTTTGTGGCTGAGTCAAACCCGAAAGTCATTCTCTTGTCAAAGGGGCAGATAGTGGGTCAAGGCTCGGCCGACTCTGTCTTGTCGAGGGACGAGATGGTTAACCGGGCGTCATTGGTCAAGCCGCAGATGAGCCGGCTCTTCGGAGAGCTCGCGAGATATGGGCTGCCGCGGGATGTTGTTGATGTTCATCGAGCCCGGATACTACTGGAGGACAAGCTTGGCGAGGTGAAGGCGCCTGTCGCTCAGAACCCTTGAAGGATTCAAGTTTTCGAGTCTGAAGACTCCGGTCCACCTGCTGGACCCGCGCGCCAAGTTCCTCCTGGTCATAGCTGTGCTGATTCCTGCACTGCTCTTTGCCAGCGTATGGGTCATGGTAATTCTGCTGTTGTCTCAACTCCCTCTTCTCTTCGTTGGGCGTGTGGCTCGGAGGTGGGCTCTATCGCTCAGGGCCGGAGTCTTCCTTTCCGGACTGATCTTTGTTGTCAACTTCTTCACGGGGTCAGTGTTCTCTGCGATCGCTCTGACTCTCCGGTTTCTCGTGCTGCTCACGGCGTTCAGTCTATTCTTCATGACGACCTCGCCTGATGATCTTGGGCTGGCACTGGATCGGATTGGGGCTGTGAGATGGCTCTCCCGCAAATGGCTTGGATATCCCAATGCACTATCGTTCACATTCACAACTGCTGTGCGGCTCGTTCCCACTCTGGCCGCGGATGCTCAGACCGTGGTGGATGCTCAACGGTCTCGTGGTCTCGAACTGGACAAGGGGAATCCCTTGCGGAGGATCAGGAACTATATTCCGATCCTGATTCCGCTATTGCTGATTGCGATTCGTCGTAGTCTGGAGCTGGCGGAGGCATTAGAGTCGCGGGGTTTCCCGGGAAAGGAGGGGAGGACCTCTCTGTTCCAATTGAAGCTTAAGCGGGGCGACTATGCGATTATCGGAATATCGGTCGGGGCTATTGCCGCTTCGATATGGATCTTCCTCCACTACAAGGTCCCCGTGTTCTAATCTGTGAAGGATCTCTGGAGTTTTGGGATGCCCCTCGGGGGTCGAGAAAGAGATAACAGGGAAAAATAGTTAGCAAAAAAGAGAAAGATAGTGGAGAGGATTTCCGGGAATCTCTCCCCCGGGCATGGTAAGTTCTCATTATGTGCGGACGGTCTGCAGCTTCCAGACACCTTCAAGAAGAAAATCTTCCCGGATTCGTCACGCGAAGCATGGGAATAGTCCGATTCGAACCAGAGGGTGTGGGCCTTTGCTTGGGCAGAGACAGAAAACATCGCACTTGCAGTAAGTGACTAGCAATGGCCTGTAACGACTAGGAGTAGAACGGGAGTTACAATGCGGATTTCAGAACAGCCCGCGTGTTGCTCGAAGTGGTACGTCGTGTATATCGGTTCAGGAGGTGAACCTGACGCCAAACAAGAAGGGATCCTTCGGAGGATATGGGATCGAGCTGGACTCCGCCCTAGCTACCGTACTGGGTGGCCGGGAGGGCCAGAAGATTTCGCCCTCTGAGATGACCAAGAGAATCTGGGCCTACGTTAAGCACCACAACCTGGGCAAGAAGAGTAACTAGCAACGCCCCGGCTGTTCTGGGTTAAGACCCCATTTTTTGGTCCCTATCTGAACCAGCAACGATGTCCAGCCCGACTGTTCATGGTTCACCGTATTATAGACACAGCTGGTTAGATTTCCATTCGCATTCCGAGAAGACACGATTTCCTTCAAAGAATTGCTGGAGATGGGAGGGATTCTTCGGCCCTTGTTCTTACGGGCTGACTCGATAGTTACAGCAGATTTACACTAGCCCGCTCTCGATGCAAAGGCTATGCCAATGGAACCCAACCGGACGAGGCAAGTATTACAGGACTTGGCACGAACGTTCAACAAGCTAGCGTCGGAATTAACCGCTGATCTGAACTACGCAGCGCGAGAGATAGAGAGCCTCCGCCGAGAAGTGCAGAGGTTGCGCGCGTCTCCAAGCAAGGGCAATCGGACTAACGGAAGCTCAAGGAAATCATCGTCCCACGGAACAAAGACAAGCGGCGCGTCCCAAAAAGGCCACACTTCTCACACGGGAACTTCTCACGGCCCCGAGACGAGCCATGAATCGCCCAAACCAGCACACGAGCCGGGATCGTTCGTCTTTCCGCAAGAACCTTTCAGTCCAAGCCCTCCATCCGAGTCGAGCGCTGCAGGAAACAACTAAGCCGCGTCACCGACAAAGAAAGCCGGATACGGCCAACGAGGAGCTAGACCTATCTCCACTTCGCTCATTTTTCCGGACCCCAAGGTTTTCCTCGAATATTGGGACGTTACGCGGCCGCGATTTTGCTTAGCTTAAGAGAGTCGGAATCATCTTGTGAGATGGAGTTCGCTCAGGATACGTATATTGGGAGTCTTACTGACCCCTATTTTGAAGAGGGAGCAGACATCCTTCAAGGCACTCTACGGCAAATCCTTCGCGGTCGATGCCAGCATCGAGCTTCACCAGTTCTTGGCGCTGATCCGGAAACCAGATGGCAGGCTCTTCACCGACCCTAAGGGAAGGGTGACTTCCCACCTCATTGGGTTGCTGACTCGGACCAGCCGGCTGGTTACTGATTATGAGCTCCACCCGATCTTCGTCTTCGACGGGCGACCAAATCCTCTCAAGAAAGCCACGATAGAAGCAAGGAGAAAGGTTCAGCAGAAAGCGCAGACTGAGTATGCTCAAGCTATCGCCGCCAAGGACTATTCGCAGGCATGGTCCAAGGTTGTGATGACCGGAAGAGTGACGGGGGATGTTTTGGCCGACGCCAAGAGATTATTGTCGCTCATGGGCATTCCTTGGCTTGAGGCTTTAGAGGATGGGGAAGCACAGGCCAGCTTCATGGCTGCAAAGGGTGATGTCTGGGCTGTTGGGAGCAAAGACTACGACTGTCTCCTGTTCGGTGCACCGATCCTTGCGAGGTATCTGACACTAACTGGAAGAGAGTATCTTCCGTCCAAGAAAACATCGAGGCCCCTCATCCCAGAACTCGTCAAGCTCGCGGATAATCTGGAGGCTCTAGGAATTAGTCGAGAGCAGCTGGTCGATCTTGCACTGCTTGTCGGGACAGATTTCAACGAGGGAGTGATGGGCATCGGACCCAAGAAAGGCCTGGCTCTGGTCCGGAAATATGGGGCGGCTGAGAAATTCCCCGAAGAGGTCCGGAGCGGATTACCCAGCGATCTCGACAGGGTCCGAAGTATCTTCCTGCGTCCTCGCGTGTTGGAGAATTATTCGTTGAAGAGGGGTCGTCCTGATCCCGATGGGGTCATCGAATTTCTGTGCGAAGAGAGAGCGTTCGCTAGAGATCGAGTTCAGAAGGTAATGGATCGGCTTGTGGAGTCTCAGGCCGAATCCGACTCCCAACTCGGAAAGTGGTTGGGTTGACAGAGGACACACCATTTCTAGAACTGGCTCAACTTTGTCGGAGGGTCGAGGCTACTACCAAGCGGAACGAGAAGATTGCTCTGATCAGCACCTTCCTAAAGTCGGTTAGTAGCGAGGAGGTTCCGCTGGCTACACTGTTTCTTGCGGGAAAGGCATTTCCCGAGTCTGACCCTCGTGTCTTGGAAATCAGCTACGCTACAGTGTCGGACGCGAGCAAGAATCTCGGACAGAAGAGGCTCGCCGAGCATCCGTTGACGATAGGCGACGTCTACAATACGCTTGAGAGAATCGCCAAAACATCCGGGTCTAAGTCGCGAGACAGGAAGATGAGCCTCCTCCAAACCATTCTCACTCAAGCCTCTCCGGTCGAGGCGGAGTTTCTTACTCGAATGATGCTGGGAGAGATGCGGATCGGCGTGGTCGAGGGCGTCCTCCTGGACGCTATTGCAGAGGCGTCCGGACCCGGCGTTAGAGCGCATCAGTCTGCGATTGTTCGTCCCAGTCAAACCTATGCTGGCCGAGATGGCGGATGATGCTGAACAGGTTCTCGCAGAACACAAGGATGGAACAGCTTTCGAATACAAATTCGACGGAGCGAGAATCCAGATTCACAGGCGCGAGGACAGGGTCCGGATCTTCAGCAGAAGATTGACCGATGTGACCGATAGTATCCCGGAGATGGTTGATTTTGCCAAGAATCATGTGAAAGCGTCGGAGTTTCTCATCGAGGGAGAGGTTGTCGCGACAGGGGAGGCTGGTAAGCCGGTTCCGTTTCAGGATTTGATGAGGAGGTTTCGACGAGTCCATGAGATCGAGGACATGGCGGGCAAGATTCCAATCAAACTCTACCTCTTTGACGCGTTGCAAGTCGACGGGAAGACCTTGATCGATCAGCCTTACACCGAGCGTTGGAAGATTCTGTCCAAGATTGTTCCGGAAGACATGCTCGCCCCAAGGATCCTAACTTCGGATGTTGAGAAGGTCGAGAGCTTCATGCAATCCGCTCTGAAAGAAGGACATGAGGGCCTCATGGCGAAGTCTCTGTCGAGCAACTATTCCATCGGTGCGCGCGGAAAGAAATGGTTCAAGATCAAACCAGCAGACAGGCTCGATGTCGTGATCGTCGCAGCTGACTGGGGGAGTGGTCGGAGGGTGGGCTGGCTGAGCAATTATCATCTGGCGGTGAGGGACGAGGACTCGGGCGAGTTCTTGGTGGTCGGGAAGACTTTCAAGGGCTTGACAGATGCAGAGTTTGAAACGATCACGAAGCGATTGCAGGAGTTGAAGACGGGGGATGGCCGATACACGGTCTACGTCAAGCCGGCCATCGTAGCAGAAGTTGCTTACAATGAGATCCAGAAGAGCCCACGCTACAAGTCAGGATTCGCGCTGAGGTTTGCTCGAATATCACGCTTTAGGGATGATAAGAGGCCTGATGAGGCTGACACTCTTCAACGCTTGCAACAGTTGTACGACAAGCAGTTCGAGAACAAAGCCCGCGTCAATATGGAGTAGAATGGATGACGCTCCGAGTCGGGGTCTTGTTCAGCGGTGGAAAAGATAGCTTCTATGCGGCATGGGTTGTCCTGCATCAAGGCTGGGACGTAAGTCTCGTTACTGTGAAACCGGGTGCCGCGGATTCTCGCATGTTTCACTATCCGAATGTTAAGTGGACGAATCTTCAGGCTCAGGCTATGGGCTTGTCGCACGATATTGTTGAGGTGACCGGTGAGGACGAGATGGTAGACCTACAGCGTGGTCTGGCCACGATAAAGTCCAAGCAAGGGATTTCTGGTCTCGTTAGTGGCGCGGTCGCGAGCGAATTTCAGAAGACCCGGTTCGATAGAATGTGCCATGCGATCGGGCTGAAAACGTACGCCCCCCTATGGCATAAGAATCCAAGACTACTGGTTGATGATCTAAAGAAGCTCGGTTTTCGAATTATCCTCACAGCCGTTGCCGCTAAAGGCCTAGACGAGTCATGGCTGGGTCGGGAGCTCACGGAACAAGAGTGGTTCAGGCTTGAGGGTCTGTCAAGGGTCCACGGCATCCACTTGACGGGTGAGGGTGGAGAGTACGAGAGCTTTGTTCTTGATGCGCCTCATTTCTCGAAGACTATCGAGATCGAGAAGAGCCGGAACGAGTGGCATGGGGACAGGGGTAGAATGGTCATTGAAGAGGCGTCACTGAGGGATAAGCTGGGCAATTGAAGACCTTACCTCCTCGCCGATCTTTTCCCGGTCGAGCTTCTCGAATCTGCGGTTGACCATCAACGGCTCTCCGTCGACGATTGTGGTGTCGACGTTTTGGCCGTTTGCTGAGTAGACTAGGTCGGAGACGACAGTTTCCTTCCTATGGATCGGGATAAGGTTCGGGTCCCGCAAGTCAAGAAGGACGAGATCTGCTCGCTTACCGATCTCGACGCTGCCGAGGTCTTTCTCGCGTCCAATACAACGGGCACCATCCAGGGTCGCCATGTCTAAGACCCGCTGAGCACTCATGATCGTAGGGTCCCATCTGGAATTCTTGTGGACGAGAGCGGTCATCTTCATCGTGTCAAACATGTCCAGCCCGTTATTGCTGGCGGGTCCATCGGTGCCAAGGCCAACCGGGACGCTCGCCTCCCACATCTCAGGAACAGGTGCCGTGCCTCCACTCGCTAGCTTCATGTTCGACACGGGACAGTGAGCGACCCTGACACCCCTCTTGCCAAACAGCCTCACCTCACTCTTTGTCAACCAGACGGAATGGGCGGCTAGGACCCGGTTGTTGAGGAAGCCGATCTTGTCTAGGTACTCAGCGACACGTCCCTTCCCGTCTTTCTCGAACTGGGCTTGCTCCCCCCGCGTCTCGGCGATGTGAATGTTGACCAGCGCATTTTCTTGCTCTGCCACGTCTCTTGCCCAGAGAAGGGTCTCCTCGCCGCATGTGTAAGGTGCATGCGGACCCGCCGCGAAGCTGAGAAGAGGATTCTTGAGTCTACGAATGTGCTCTAGGAATTTGAGCGTGTTCTTCCTCTCTGCCTCCGTGCCGGATTTGTCGGGTTTGTCTATCATACCCGCGGACAGGACTGCTCGGAGTCCCGCTTCTCCGACCGCTCTCGCAACGTCCTCCATGTGAAAGTACATGTCGACGAAGCATGTCGTCCCTGTCCTTGTCATTTCCAGACTGCCCAACAGGGCGCCGTGGTAGCACATTTCCCCGTCAAGACGTGCCTCCAGGGGCCAGATCTTCTTCTCTAGCCATTCCCGAAGCTCTAGGTCGTCCGCGTAGCCCCGGAAGAGACTCATTGAGAGATGCGTATGGGTGTTGATGAGTCCCGGGATCAGGGCCTTTCTCTTGCAATCAATAACGTTGTCTTTTGCGTTGGGTTGTAGTCTTCCAATCTCGTCGATCCTTCCCTCGATTATCCGGACGGATGAGTCTCTCAGGACTTGCCGCTGGGGATCCTGTGTTACTATCCAATCACAATCCTTCAAGAGCAGTCCGATGAATCATCACCCCTATTCGATAGTCGCGTGACGTCGCTTGAGCTGCTCCTCAGTTATTCCCAGCCTATGCATAAGCTCGGGGACCAGGCTGTCGAGGAAGACTTGGCACGCGATCTCAAAGATTGTTCCGAGGGGAGCTAGGGGCTCATGGATTCCAGCTATCTGGCGGGTGAAATAGTCACGTTCTTCCGCGATCGCTGTCCGCCCTCGAACCTTCACAACATAGTCGGCCATCTGGCCCAGCTGGTTCTCGGGAAATGACGTTATCGCGACGACCTTCGCGCCTACCTCTTCGCTAATCTCGGCGGCTGTGATGGCGAGCTTGGTCTTTCCTGAACCTGAGATGGCTATGACTAGGTCGCCTTTGCCGATGGCGGGTGTTATTGTCTCGCCCATTACGTAGACGCTGAAGCCAAGGTGCATCAGCCGCATGGCGAATGCCCGTCCGATCAGCCCGCTTCTGCCAACGCCGAGCACTAGGATTCTTCGAGATTTTTCCTTGACAAGCAGGTCAACGAAGCCCGAGACTTCTTTCTCGCTGACATGGTCGATTGAGTCTTTGACCCGGTCCATGATCTCTCCATACGCTTCGCGGAAGTGTTGGAGGGAGGCGCGTTGTGTAGGCATGGCCTGTCACTCTTGGCTGAGGCTGGCTTGGGAGGGTACTGTTTTTGAACCCTTGTAGCCCGCGTCCAGCAGCCTGACGAGGCTCAAGGCTCGGGCTTTGCCTAAGCCAGCGCCTACCGAGATCTCTGTGAGCGAGGCGGCGAAGACCCTGCGCAAGGAACCAAAATGATCCAGTAGCTGTGCGGCCATTCGGGGACCTACTCCTGGGAGAGAGCTGAGGACTGATACCTGGATTCGCTTCAGGTCGATTGTTCTTGGCTTCCTCACCATGATGGGAGGGCCACCTGAGCCTCTTCTATGACGTCCACCTCTCCCCAGTGTAACCAGAAACTGTGCGGTCTGTTTTTCATCTGGTGCGAAGAACGTGTTGAGGCCAAAGTCGAGGACCGAGGAAATCAGAGCGCCCCAGAGGGAGCGGGGGTTCCTTGCTCCTCGAATCTCTTCCCAGAGGTCACCCTCAACTATCAAAAAGATCGTCTCGTAAGCTTCGCCTAGTCTGTGGGCCTGGTCAAAGAGTCGTCCGCTGTAGAGCGAGGAGACGAAGTCTCTTACGGACTTTCTCTCGACTGCATATGCGCCTATCACGTAGTCAGCGATGTCGAGGAGGCGGTATTCTACTGACACGCCTAGGGATCGGAGCGCTTCTGGCACTCCCGAGGGCTTCTCCCTCTCATCGGCGATTATCCGCAGCATGGCTGCAACGGCATTCCAGAGTAGAATATGAGTTCGACGAAAACTATTCCAGATAGGAAGCGAAACTGTGTGACTACGTGCTGGCTCCTAGCACCTGATCCTAAAGGCAACAAATCCCGTTCAAAAGGACGAGAGTTATGAGCCGCAGAACACCAAAGCTTCGTCGTCCTGGCTCAATGACCAACTCGGGGATTCGCCATGTTGGGCTAAAGGTGCGTGACCTCGAAAAGTCTGTAGAGTTCTACCAAGAAGTTCTTGGCCTCGATAGCAGCGAGCGCAGGAAGGGAGTAGCACGTATTCGTTCAGGCAGGGACACGCTCGTATTGCACGAGAAGCGCCGTGGGAGGTCCGGCTTCCACTTCGGTTTCCGCGTGGATTCACCCTCGAAGGTCGACGAGTGGCAAGCATGGCTCAGATCCAGAAACATGATCATTTACGATGACGTGACAGAGGAGAAGTATCGGAGCTTCAAGATTAGAGATCCGGACGGTTACTCGATAGAAATAGTCTGCGATGAAAGAGCTATCGCAGAATGATGTGGTCATCTATACGTCTCGCTCCCGTCGACGTGCCCGAAACGGGAACTGATTGGACGATATAGCCTAGGGTTAGAATGTAAATAGCTACGAAACCGTCCGCTAAGGCTGGCCGGAATGTCGGCGATAGAAGTCTCCTCTCTCGAAAAATCATACGGTCAACTGAAGGCCGTTGACGGGATCTCGTTCACCGTGCGCAAAGGCGAGGTCTTCTCGCTGCTCGGCCCGAATGGCGCGGGCAAGACCACCACCATAGAGATCCTTGAGGGGCTCCGGCAACGGGACGGAGGTCAAGCGAGCGTGTTGGGAGCGGACCCCTGGAAGAAGGGATACCAACTTCACAAGAAACTCGGGATCGTACCTCAAGGGTTCACGTTCTTTCCAAAGGCTACTCCACGGGAGGCGGTGAGTTATTACTCGACTCTATTTGGGGTGAAAACTGATCCTGACGCTATTCTCCGGAAAGTGATATTGGACGATGCTTCAAGGGTTTACTTCGAGAACCTGTCCGGGGGTCAGAAGCAGAAGCTCGGGCTCGCACTCGCCCTAGTGAACAACCCAGAGTTACTCTTCTTGGATGAGCCTACGACAGGCCTCGATCCCCAGGCGCGTCGCAACATGTGGGACGTGATAAGGGGACTGGAGAAAGAGGGGCATACTATCATGTTGACAACCCACTACTTGGAGGAGGCGGAAGTGTTGTCTGACAGAGTTGCGATCATGAACCATGGGAGGATAATCACTGACGGGACACCGGCCGAGATCATCGAGAAACACGGCTCCGGAGAAAGATTGGATGTTGAGGGAGACAAGAAACTGGCTGATTACCTGAGCGAGAAGACCGGTTTTGATGTCACTTACGAGAAAGGCATTGTCAGCGTCCGGCTACGGGATAAGCGGGACGCGGTCATCGCTCTATCCACCATTGACCAGTCAGGTCTGCCGTGGAAGGATCTAAGGACACGGCACGATAGTCTCGAGGACATTTTCGTCAAACTTGTGGGAGGGTCAATTGAGGAGAGTGGAACCATCAAGGCATCATTGGACAAGGGTGGGTCCAACCTAGCTGCGAGCAAATAGGGAGTCCAATCATGGCAAGTCTTCGTCGAGTCTTGGCTGATCTCAAAGTCTTCGTAAGAGGCTACACGCGTAGCAAGATCGGTCTGTTCTTCAGCCTTGTCTTCCCCATCATTCTGATTCTGTTATTCGGCGCTATCTTCGCAGGAGGCAGCGGACCGATCAACGTCTACGTCCAGAATCAGGATGGTGGAACCGCCAGCATACAGTTCATCAAGCTGCTGAACAACAACAGCACGACCACCGTGACACTCGTTGATAAGGCGCAAGACTTGAGCCAATATCTCCTCGCTCACTCTGCAGATCAAGGCGTGCTAATTCCGCAGAATTTCACGCAAGATTTCGGGACTGGTCAGCCCGTAAACGTAACGGTTTTCTCGAACCCTGCCGACACATCGAGTCCGATAGTCCTTGAGACTGTCAGTGCTGTCATTAGCCAGATGAATCTGCAAGGAGCCACTGTCCTGTACCACGCTGGGGTTCTCGAACAGAACATCAAGTCTCAATCGTACAACTACATCGACTTCCTCATCCCCGGACTGATAGGGTTCTCAGTACTAACGAGCCCCATGTTCAGCCTAGTCAACATCAGTAGCGAATACAAGAAGACCAAACTGTTCAAGCAACTGTCCTTGACCCCGCTTACCAAGACCGAATGGTTGACCTCGAAGATAATCTGGTACGTCGTCCTCGGGATAATCTCGTTCTTCCTGATGACACAGGTTGGAGTTGCACTCTTTGGAGCACATCTTGATTATACGTTTATGATAATCCCCTTCTTGGTAATTGGTCCGCTGTTCTTCGTGTCACTTGGGATGCTGGTCGGAATGGTCAGCAAGAGTGTGGAGTCGGCGGCAGTGGTCGGGAACCTGATCACGTTCCCGATGATGTTCCTCTCTGGAACCTTCTTCCCTGTTACTCAAATGCCGAGGTACCTCCAGAATGTTGCTCACGTGTTGCCATTGTTTTACTTGATTGATGGGCTGAACCAGGTAATGATCTTCAGTAATTTCGGACAGGCCTTGTTCGATCTTGAACTGATGGTTGTATTGTCCGCTATCGCCTTCGTCTTCGCCGTCGCCTTCTTCAAATGGCGAGAGGACTAGAAGCTGGAGAGAATGGTGTTAGAAGTCGGCCATTCTTTTTTCTTCCTCACATCTTAAATCCGGACCCTCTTAGCGTCAGCCCGATCATCCTTTGGCTGACCCAATACTATTGGTGAATAATCTCTGGGTCATCATCTGTGGACTACTCGTTTTTACAATGACGATTTCTGTAGGTTTCTTGGAGATCGGAGAGTTGGGCTTCGATCTTGAGATTAGTCTTCTCAAAACGATGTTGATAACAGGCTCAGCCCTCTTCTTCATGGCCTTCCTCGGATTCAACACTGCGTTCGCGCCCACCTTAGGTGGAATCATCGGCAATCCGCTATACCACGGACTCTTCCTCGGGGGCTCCGCGACGAATACTCAGGGCCTACTTACGGGAATGTGGTGGTCTCAGCAGAGCACGGGCCTCACCATTGGGACCTACTTTCTCTTCGAGACCGCCTTCGCGTCTGTCACACTCGCCCTCGTAGGCGTGATAGTGTTGAGGAAGATCAAGATCCAGGCTTTCTTTCTCTACTCGATCGTCTATTTCATCATCATCTGGAACCTGCCCGCGGCGTGGATCTGGAATCCCACGGGCTGGCTGGCACAGATGGGCATGGCCGACTTCGCCGGAGGGCTAGTCGTCCACGGAGCTGCCGGTGCAGCAGGTCTAGGAATCGTCCTCCAGGTCTGGAGGGAAGAGAAGAAGCGAGGAAACTCTACCAGTCCTCAAGTGTCCGTGAAGCTCAACCTTCCCTGGCTGACGCTCTCGATACTCCTCCTCTGGGTCGGATGGTTCGGCTTCAATCCTGGCAGCGTCCTAGCGTTTAACGACGAGGCGACGGTTGTCGTGCTGACGACCTTCCTAGCGGCGGCCTCAGCATTCCTCTCTATCATGTTCTTCAGATATCAGATGACCAAACAGATGCCGAGCCTCATCTACGGGGCGAATGGTGTCCTGATGGGGTTGATCATTATTACCCCGCTGGCTGGATTCGTCAGCCCGCTAAGTGCGATCATACTCGGACTCCTCGGCGGACCCCTTTTCCTCGTGGGCGAGAGGTGGTTCGGAAAATTCAAGTGGTTCACGGACCCGGTCGGACTGTTTCCGGGACACCTTCTGGGTGGAGTGTTCGGCGTCTTGATGATCGCGTTCTTTGCTCAGAAGGGCTTCGCCACTTCACTTGCCAGTCTGACGTTCGAGAACGGTGCGTTGGTGGCTACCTCATTGCCTGACGGACTATTCTACGGTGGGGGGCTCTCAGCGCTCAACCAGCTTGGGATTGAAGCCTATGGGGTGGCGGTCGTCATGCTTACTGTTTTCATACTGTCCTTTGTGACGGCTAGATTGATCTCTGCTGCCATGAAGGGAATCACGACCAACTTGGCGAACAACTAGTCTCGACTCCCCAAGCGTCCCCGTTGTTTCAGGGAAACTCAACAATCATAAGGCCGATTCGGAGCTCGGGGTCTAGGCTTCGCAAGGCTGTATCTCATTGAGCATGAACCCTTGTCCAAAGTGTCACAAACCCATTAGGATTCCACAGGATGAAGTCATCGTCATCAGGACAAAGGTCGGACGTAACAGGTTTGAGGATCATATGGCTCACAAGGTCTGCCCGACGGACCAGGCAGTTGCTAGCCAGGTGGGAGGCCAAGAATACTGCACGAACTGCGGGCACAACAGGACACTGCACAATCCCAGGTGCGGATACTCCAGCTTTGGCTACCTGTGCGACTGCAAAGAATTCCGCAAATGAGTTCAGAACGACAAGGATTCACGCGGAAGTCCTAGAGATGAGATAGCCGAGCTGAAGGCTCGTCGAAACTGGGTGACCTTCGAGAAGGCTTTCCGAACTTTCTCCATGGTTAGAGAGACTGTTACCGTTATCTCCGGGGACTGGTAGCAAGTGGGAATCACCAGTCCATGCCCCTTATAATTCATGGTAGTCTGGGGGCTAGTGGAACGAAGGCGCTGATTTTCGGATTCCTGCAAGGAGTGGCTGGAGCCATCTCGGGACGCCTTCCTATGGGGCGAAGTGGAAAGAATACTACGTCGCATAAGACAGTGAGCTCTAGAAGGCGTCTCGCTAAGAGGCCAAGAGCCAAGAGGAAGCAGGGCAAGACCCGAATAGTCAGCTCTAGAACGAGGCATGGTCGCCGCTTTAGGGCAGGACCAGAACCGATTCAGGTGGTTGCGGATAATTCGACTGTAGCCTCGGGTACTCAAACGGCTGTATACTCCTGTCCGGCATGTGGGCTGCAAGCTCCGAAAAGTTTGATGATTGAACATCTGCTCGGAAGCCCCCTTCACAAGCATGGCCCAGTTCAGCCGGAGCCGACGGCCGGTCGCACGGTCGAGAAGGACCCAGCCTCTGTCGTAGGTGATGAGGATTCGAGAGACTCGTTAAGAAACCTGTTGCAGATTCTTCTCCCGCCGCGAGCGTTCGGCCGTAGACGCGAACAGAAGACTGTCAACCCATTATCCCATCTGGTCCAGATACCAGATTCTAGGGATGCATCCGGTTGACTGTCCGGCGTTAATGCCTTCTATGGGTGCATATCGTCATTATTTCCTAGTCCTTGGCCGAAGGCTTAGTCATCGTGTTGCAATGTAGATCGAGTCGTCGACGCTGGGAGAATGTCTCGGCTTCAAAAGATCACTGATCACTTTTTCTTTCAATAGAGAGACTTTGTCTTTGAGAGAATCGTAGAAGCCGAAGCCCGGTCTCAGAGAATACTCTTCGTAAAGCGACGCTACTGTCTTGTAGATTAGAACCCGAGCCGAGCTTCCGAAGGCGCGTGTGAGGATCTCCACTACCTCATCGAATCTTAGCGCGATGTCACGGTGTGGAACCCCGCTTTTTTCCAGTAGCCGGGATACCTCGCCTGTGACCGAAGAACCCAGCATGTCATGGAGAGTCCTGAGGAAGCACTCGTTCATCGTGGACTGAAATGCCTCTACAAGAGACGTGCGCACGGCAGAGTCCCCGCTCGGATGATTTGCCCTTTTCCGGCCCGATTAGGAGTGGTGTAACGCCGTCCTGGCGAAAACGGGAACCGCTCCGGCACCAAGTCGTGCGCGGTTAATAACTAGACGCAAAGGTCTCCGCCAGTGTAGAAGAAATGAAACAATTCTGCCCGGTCTAGAGTTACAGGCAACTAATCCATGAGCACACTTGAGAACATCCTAAAGGTGTCTGGTGGTTGGGACGAGTTCTTCGAGCATAACACGCCCCCCTGGCTACGAAATACCAGCTAGAAACCTTAGCAGAGAAAACGCGAAGCCTGTGGATGAGAAGGGGTTCTCTTCTCTCCTAACAGACACTGTCCTGGAGTCGATGGCGGATATTCTAGGCGAGAACGTTGTGTCCGTTCTGATCTCGAAAGGAATGCTGGACCACGCGGACAATCCACCAGAGCTGGAGAGACAGCTGTCCTCGACGTTCGGGAACGGGTCTGTGGTGCTGGAAAGGATGATTGTAAAAGCGCTCTACCAGAAACTGCGGATACCTTTCGATTCGAGTTTCGGTTTCGATTATGGTAAAGCATTAGATGTGGCAAGGGATGTTGTCTTTAAGGGGATGAGGCGCAAATGAGTGAGGCAAGGCAGCTAATCGCCACCCTGTTGTCATCTGAAGTCAGGGGAGAGCTTCTGGTTCTATTCCATAGAAATTCAGGGCTGGTAGATACCATCGACGGCGTGGCCCGTCGAATTGGAAGAACAGGGCTCTCAATCGAAAATGACGTTCGGGACCTCGTCAAGCTCGGCGTCCTGAAGACCAAGAAGATTGGGACTTCGGAGATCTTGCTACTCGACCGGCTCCGAGATCGAGAAATTTTGCAAGCCATTGCTAACCACGTCAAGACCGTCAAGGGAGAGGAAAGTTGACATCGCGTCTCTCCAAGACGGGTACATCGACGTTCGAACAGCAGTTCGCCGGAAGAGTCAGAGACGGTGTCCGCGTTAAGACCGGAATACCGGAGCTTGATGAGATGCTACGAGGCGGCTTCATGGAAGGAGATGCAGTGTTAGTGGCTGGTAGTGCAGGCTCGGGGAAGACAACCCTCGCCCTCCAATACCTAGTAAATGGAATCGTCAAGTTCGGAGAACCCGGAGTCTACGTGACCTTCGAACAGATGCCCGACCAGATTTACAGGGATGCGAAGAACTTCGGATGGGACCTCCGAAAGATGGAGGATCAGGATCTGTTCCGACTAGTGTGCACGTCTCCAGACCTTCTATTGGAGTCACGGGGCGAGAATCTGCTGGACGAGGTGATAAACGAGATCCATCCTAGGCGAATAGTCATTGACTCGCTAAGCCATCTAGAAATGTTCGTAGAGAAGAAAGACCTTCGGAAGGAAGCCTACCGACTAGTAAGCTACCTAAAGACGAAAGGGATGAGTTCTCTCTTGATCTGGGAGGCGGGCCAGATGACTGGAACCTCCTTCAGCGTAACCGAAGTGGGGCTGAGCTTCCTCGTCGACTGCATCGTCGCGCTCAAGCCCGTAGAGATCGAGTCCACGGTGCGCAAAGCTCTGGTCATATTGAAAATGAGGGGGAGCGACCATGACAAGCAGCTCAGACAGTTCCAGATAACCTCCGCAGGCATCAAGATCGAATCAGCCTTCTCAAACTATGAGGGCGTGATGACAGGTTCCCCGAGAAGGATCGCGTCAGAGAAGTTCATGGAACTCTTCCGCGGGGCCTCAGAGAAACACAAATGAGGCGATGAGAAGATGCTCGACCCTATCGTAGTTCCAACGCTCTACTTCATTGCAATCTTCCAGCTGATACTGCAGGCAGCCGTCTTCTACTACGCCTACCGAGTAACAAAAGTGACCGGGTCTTTCCGCGCCTGGACCCTCATCATTCTCGCCTTTGCTCTCCTAACAGTCAGAAACGTGGTGTCCCTCATCCTCACGCTCTCACTCCCAGCCGATCAAGTATCGTCTCTAATAGAATCAGTAGGAGTGACAACTACAATCCTCGGCTCCGCCATCAACGTTGCAGCTTCCATCGCACTCTTCCTCGGAATGTTCGGCCTTGTCAAGAGGTTCCAAAGCCAACCCAAAGCTCCCTAAGACGGGGACCCAGGCGTCTCCAAACAAAAGAGGAGTCGACAAGTTCATTGAACTATTCATGAACAGCGTCAAGACTCGGAAAGGCAAGTAGATTGGGGAATAAACCTGAACAAACTCAGATTGAGAGAGCAGAAAAGACTCTGCTGGCCATCAAAGAGTTCAAGCGGTACCTGGACGCCATGGAGAAGGACCTCAGCCGTACATCAAAGAAACTCTCGAACAGGGAGATCGCTCAAAGCGTCGGATTCGTAGCGACCGGAATTCACGAAGCTCTAAACTATCTAGCCATAGTAAAGAAGGTAATCGAGAAGACCGAGCGTATCGTCTCCAAAAGAAATGTTGCCTCTGGCGGTGGAACGGACGGGTCTCCCGAGCCGCAGACTAGTCTCTAGGTTGGTCTGAGACAGCTAATCGCATGACTCATCCAACGATGGGTTACCAATACTATAGGAAGTAACTCTTTTACATGATTGTTCGAAAGTCAGCGCACTTTGAAAGTTGAATCTTACGATATCTTCCTCGATGTTGACCTCTCGAAGCTCCGTTTCGACGGTAAAGTGAAGATCAGGCTCGAATCCGAGGCCGACGTGAAGCTTAACGCGGTCGATCTGGAGGTCAGCCAGGTCAAGGCCAATGGGAGCCCTGTGAAATACCAGTTGAGCGGGGAGGATCTCAGCGTCAAGACTGGAAAGTTCTCGGGAACCCTCGACATAGATTATCGAGGAACGATCTCGGAGAAGCTCGTGGGCTTCTACAAGGCAGCCTATGATGGTGGATACATCGCGTCGACCCAGTTTGAAGCGGCTTCCGCGAGAAGGATGCTACCATCAATCGACCACCCGGCACACAAGGCAGAATTCAAGCTGACAGTCAAAACCGACAAGGATCTTGATGTAATCTCGAACACGCCTTCGACTTCTTCGAAGATTGAAGGGTCGAAGAAAGTTGTAGAGTTTCAGAAGACCCCTCGCATGTCCACATACCTCCTATACCTTGGAGTGGGCAAGTTCGAGGAGGTGAAAGAGAAACACGACGGTGTCGAATACGCAGTTGCAACGGTCCCTGGCAGGTCGTCAGGAGCAAAATTCCCGCTTGACGTGGCGAAGGAGTCTGTCCAGTTCTTCGAGAAATATTTCGGAATAAAATATGTTCTTCCAAAGCTTCACCTGGTCGCGGTGCCAGAGTTTGCGGCTGGTGCGATGGAGAACTGGGGAGCGATCACGTTCAGAGAGATCGCCCTGCTTATCGACAAGGATAGTAGTGTTCGGATCAAGAAGCTGGTGTCCGAGGTCATCGCTCACGAAGTGAGCCATCAGTGGTTTGGAAACCTGGTGACTATGAAGTGGTGGGATGATCTCTGGCTCAACGAGAGCTTCGCAACCTTCATGGCAGCGAAAGCTGAGGACGCAATGTTTCCCAAGTGGAAAACGTGGGAGGAGTTTGTTAGACTGGATACTGCTGGTGCGTTGAGCCGGGACTCTCTGTTGAACACTCATCCGATAGAAGTGAAGGTCAACTCGCCGGCGGAGATCGAGGAGGTGTTTGACGACATTAGCTACGGGAAGGGGGCGAGTGTGATTCGGATGCTGGAGGCCTATACCGGCGAGGAGAGTTTCATGAAGGGGGTTCGGTCGTATCTTCAGAAGTACCAGTACTCGAACGCGGCTGGCATCGACCTCTGGACTCAGATCGAGGAGGCTTCGAAAAGCCAGGTGAAGAGGATAATGAGTGAATGGATCAAGAAACCCGGCTATCCGGTGCTCAGCGTTGGTCTCATGGGTGGTGGCAAGTTGTCCATCAGACAGGAGCGGTTCCTCTTCTCAGGATCGGCGGAGAAGACGACTTGGCCTGTTCCTATTACGATGAGACTGAACGGCGCGACTAAGCGGCTGCTCATGGACAAGGAGGAGGAGCTTGTTGATGTTCCAGGCAAGGTCAAGTCAGTCAAGCTGAATGTTGATCAGACGGGCTTCTACAGGGTCCACTATGACGGGATATACGACAAGGTCTGGAAGGCGGAAATGTCCGCCTTGGACCGTTACGGGATCATCTCAGACGCCTATGCTTTTGCTTTCCAGGGACGGATAAGCTTCGACGAGTATCTAGCGCTCGTTGATCGGTATACGAACGAGCAGGAGTATCTTCCCGCCTACGAGGTCTCTGACCAGCTGGCCTCTCTCTACGCTCTTGTGCCAAAGGCCATTGCAGAGGCTTCCAAGAAGTTCCACCGAGCGCAGTTGAAGATCTTGGCCAACAAGACCGACGAGAACAGTGTTCTGTTGCGAGGAGTGATGGCGGGTAGGCTCGTGATGGTCGACGATGATTACGCGACGGAGACTGGGGCCCGGTTCAAGGACTATGACAAGGTCGAGCCCGACATGAAGGCAGCGGTCGTCACCGCCTACGCCCGCTCTAGTAGAGATTTTGATGCGGTTCTGAAGAATTACAAGAGTAGAGCATCTGAGGAGGAGAAGGCTAGATTCCTCGGGGGTCTGACCGGCTTCAAGGACCCCTCACTCGTCTCGCGAGCCTTAGGCTTGGCCGTTTCCGGGGAAATAAAGAAGCAACACGTGCAGAATCTGCTCGGGGGCGCCGGTAGGAATCCGGATGCGAGGGAGGCGACTTGGAACTGGCTTTCGAGGAATCTTGACTGGCTGAGGAAGATCTTCGAAGGAGTCGGGACCGTATCGCGCTATCTAACTTCCGGTATTCCATACTTTGGTATTGGTCGGACTGAGGAGCTGAAGCGATACTTTGCTACAAACAAGATTCCGGAGGCTAGGAGAGGAATCGAGGCTGGGATGGAGAGGCTCAAGATCAACGAGGATTTTCTCCGCCGCATAGGGCAGACGAAACGGGAAGGTCGCCCAAGCTCGACAGCATAGAGAGCCCACATGAACAACTAGATTACTAGCCACGCGAGTGCAGGCCAATTGGAGTCTCTCGACGCCCGGCTAAAGGGTCCCAAGATTATTGCTAACTGGCTCATCTACGCCTCGGTTATTCTCGGCGTCCCCCTAATCGTGCAGCTCTACCCGCTCGTCCCATCCTGGCTCTTCTACTCTGTCCTGGCCGGCTGGATAGCATATTTGATAACCGGACTAGCGGCCGCCTTGCACAAGAGCGCAGCTTATCCTCTCTCCCTCGTGCTCGCCGTCCTAACGCTCGCCGTTTCCCTCCCTCGGCCTGAACATTACATGTTCGGCTTCAGCATCGCTTCTCTGACCTTCATCGCGGGTTCAGTCCTTCAAGTCGGAGTAATAGTCTCGGTCACAAGATATCTTTTCTTGAAGAAGAGAAGTCTAGAGAGACCTATGTCCTAGCCTCTTAACTGGAATAGCCGCTGACTTCTGTTGAATTCTTTCAACGGCTCGAAACTGAGCTGGATTGAGCACCAAAATGGAAGGTTGGATGCGGTGGTCTAACTGGTCTCGGCTTGTGAACGGTGCCCCTGTGGAACGTGACCTTTGTTGCATGTACCAGGCCTACCTGTTTGAGAGCGTTGTCTAGGATTTCGAGCTGCTCCACTGTCAAGTCCCGGTTAACCTCTATGACTATTCTCTTGACGCCTATGCGTGTCGTGGTTGGTCTGTTCAAGACTTGTCTCGATCCTCGAGGCTTGAGAGTTTGGCAGCGACGCTCGATAAGTTCTGATTGTTACCTGTCAGCCGGTCCGTCTGTCCCGCAGACTCGGGGCGGGTCAGGCTGTGACCGTGAGATTGATTGTCGTGGAATGGGATACGGAGCCGCTTGTGGCCGTCACGGTGATGGTGTAGGTTCCCAGGTTGGTCTTGTGGAGCGCCCTGATACTGAGGATCGATGTGGCTGAGCCTCCAGAGGTCAGCGTGAGCGTACTGCTGCTGAGAGAGGTCTTTGGACCCGAGGGCGAGATTGATGTCGAGAGGCTTACGGCTCCGCTGAATCCGTTCATGCTCGTAAGGGTGATGGTCGATGTTGTCGAGGAGGATTGTGAGACAGTGAGAGAAGATGGGTTGGCGGAGATGGAAAAGTCAGGGCTCACTCCTACAGAGACAGAGACGGTTGTCGAGTGGGAGAGCGAGCCGCTGGACCCTTTTACTGTAACAGTATAGGTTCCTATCGGTGTCGAAGATTGCGTCTGGACCGTGAGAGTTGATGTGGCGGTGCTTCCGGACGATAGCGTGATGGATGCAGGGTTTAGAGAAACTGTTGGACCCGAGGGCGAGACCGTTGAGGAGAGGCTGACTGTCCCTGTGAAGCCTCCAATGCTGGCCAGAGAGATGCTGGATGTGCCTGAAGATCCGGGTGGGACGCTTATTGATGCGGGACTGGCTGAAATGCTAAAGTCGGGCGAGGGAGGGGTTGACTGGTGGAATCGCCATCCGGTCACGGGGTGGATCTCCCAGCCGCTGAAGCTGTGCCACTGCTGGTTGAGATTGCCCGGGTCCCAGTAGACGAAGCCTTGAACATCAAGCACTGACGAGCTGGTCGTCTGGCTGTTTATTGCGACATCGTCGCAGGCGGTCGATGCTCCGCAGTATTTTGCTGCTTTCCAGTCATGGTCGATCTCGATATGGATTCGACCGTAACATGTCTTGTCGGAGCTGTTCGAGCATGAGCTGGAATATGTCGGAACGACAGCGGGGTCGTAGATGTTGAAGGTTGTATCGCAATAGTTTCCGCCATTCGAGGCTCCGCCGTTCACAGGGTCATAGGTGCCTGTGCAGTCCTCGTTCGAGATGCTTCCCCGCTTTACTCCGTCAATCTCGACGAACATTGAGACCTGTCCGTGCGAGTTTGTGATCGTGCATGGAGGTCCGGGCGAGACCCAGCCCGGGGGCGTGGCGCCGGATGTGAGCCAGCGTTTTGCGGTTCCAACTGGTGATGTGATTCCCGGGTTGAAGATGCTGTTCGATAGAGAGGCGGACCCGGTCATGTTATCGGTAATGTCGGTGATCCGGACTATCCAGGGCGAGGAACACGAGACCCGAGGGTTCCACGAGCCGGAGCCTATGGGATACTGGGTTGAACTTACAGCGCCTGAGGGTGATGGTGCTTCCACTATTGATATGAGGAGAATTCCGAATAGCGCGATTAGAGTGATCCAAGATCGGCTGAAGCCTAAGTTCACGCCAGAGTCGAAGGGCACTCCCGTATTTATCTATACGATCTAAAAATCTTCCAACGGCTATCGATAGATAGATCGAGAAACCGCATAGGGCCGTTCCAACTTTTGAAGAGTCGAGGAAAGCTTTGTCGGCGCATCTAACAATGGGTCGACAATCGAACCTCGATTGCCTAGACGGATTCTGTTCTGCTTGTGAGTTGATGCAAAGATCCTAGTGGCGGGACTGCCATCGCGACGGGGCCAAGCTTAGAATAGTAGAATCGGAAAGTGGGGCGGATTGACGGGAGTTTAGTCCATGCGGAAAAGTTCGGAGAAGATCGAGACGAGGATAATTCATGCTGGAGAGCCAAGTCCTCGGATCCAGGGTGCGGTTGTCATGCCCATATTTCAATCGGCCATGTATGAGACCGCGGGCGAGAAGTCTTATGATGATATTACATACATTCGTCTGAACAATACGCCAAACGCTCAGGCGCTGTCGGAGAAGCTGGCCTCTCTTGAGAATGCGGAAGCCGCTCTCGTAACGGCGAGCGGGATGGCAGCAATCTCGACCTCGCTGCTGACTATCCTATCGGCAGGCGACCATCTCTTGGCTCAGGACTGTCTGTACGGCGGGACCCACGACTTTGTCACGAGAGACCTGGAAAAATTCGGAATCTCATACAGTTTCATCGACGGCAACGATCCAGAGTCCTGGGAGGAGAAGGTACGGCCGAACACAAAGGCGGTGTATGTCGAGACGATCTCAAATCCTCTCATGCAGGTGCCCGATCTCGAGGCTGTCGTAGACTTCGCGAAGCATCACAGACTCGTCTCTCTCATCGACAACACGTTTGCCAGCCCGATAAACTTCCGGCCGCCAGAACACGGATTCGATCTCTCAGTCCACAGCGCCACCAAGTATCTCAACGGCCACTCAGACATTGTGGCCGGTGCGGTTATTGGAGGATCAGGCCTGGTCGAGAAGATCACTCATCGGCTCAACCATCTTGGCGGGAGTCTTGATCCGCATGCAGCATTTCTATTGCACAGGGGAGTGAAGACGCTTGCGGTCCGGGTCAGGTGTCAGAACGATAGTGCGTTGGAGATATCGCGTTTTCTGGAGAAGAACCCGAGGATATTGAAGGTGAACCATCCGGGCTTGGAGAGTCATCCAGACCATGAGAGGGCGAGGAAGCTCTTTGACGGGTTTGGTGGGATGATGAGCTTCGAGCTTCGGGGTGGTGTTGAGGCTGCCGATCTCTTCATGCGGAGGGCGAGGTTGCCGATTGTTGCGCCTAGTCTGGGCGGGGTCGAGACGCTGATGACGAGACCCTCACGGACCTCTCACTCGGGCATGTTGGTCGAGGAGCGTAGACGGCTGGGGATTTCTGATGAGTTGATTCGATTCTCTGTCGGAATCGAAGCGACCAAGGACATCATAACGGACCTGGAACAGGCTCTAAAAGCCGCTGAGGAAAATCATCCCCAGACAAGCGGCCAAGCCCATGTCGCATCATGAAGTCGTGAGATCAGGCGAGCCGATGAACGGCTAAGCTTCAGCCAGATCCTGAAAAGCCTACAGAACGCAAAGCCGAAGGATTTCTTGAAAAGAGCTGTTGCCAGGAGTCCTGCTAGCGCAGGCACGTCGTTGACGTGAGGTGCCAGGTTGGCTCCTCACATCACTTTAGTGCGCTCAAAAAAGAGCTTGTGGGGGTTCCTAGTCCTGTGACGTCGTCGTAGCCAGGGCTAGCGTTCAGGCTGAGAGTCTGGTCCATTGTCCGGAGCCGGTAGACTATTCCCGCGCTCGCGTCTATGCTGTTGACGTAGTTTGCCCGTACCACTGCGACCGTGGAGGCCGGGTGTTTGATGTCCGTGAAGGCTGCTGAGCCTGCGAGGCTGTAGAATAGCGGGTTTGCGAAGCCGTGTGGGTGTCCGGCTGCCTGGTCGGCGAGTGCCATGATGCCTGCGACTAGCGGAGATGATAGGCTAGTTCCGCCAATCCGGTATTCTGAGTATGCTATGGTGCCATTCGGGAATGTCTGGGTCTCACCTATCAGGTAGCCTGTGTTGGGGTCGCCAACCGCCGATATGTCAGGGACGGCCCGGCCGGTGCGGCCTTGGGATGCAAAGACTGAGTTTGGCACTACTCCTACTTGGTAGAATGGCTCGGTGAAGATGCGGCTGACACCGCCTCCTGAGCCGTATAGCCAGTTGCCGGGGGGTGTTGGTGACCATGTTGTGCCTGTCCACGAGGATGTTTTCGTTCCCCATGCGGTCTCGAACAGGTAGTTGTTTGATGCGCCAACGGCGAGGCTTGTGCCTCCCACGGCCGTCACGTACGGGCTTGAAGCTGGCCAGTCGGTAGTGGTGTAGCCTACTACGAGCGACTCGTCGTTGTTGTCGCCGGACGAGAAGTAGATTCCGACTCCTGTGACCACGCCCTGGAGGATTATGCTCTCGTAGGGTTTGATGTAGCCTGCGGGTAGGATCTCGGTCGGGAAGCCGTACGAGTTGGTGACAATGGATGCTACGTGATGGTCCACGACGTAGTTTAGTGCTGCGTCAAGGTCTTGGAAGTTGTTCGGAGCGCCGATGTAGACGATCTGCGCTGCGGGCGCCATGCCGTGGACTGCTTCCACGTCCAATGTTTCTTCGCCGTACCAGCCTTGCGGGTCCTGTATGATACCTTTCTCGGGATGGTTGTAGGTCCCTGGTGCGACCACCTGGACCAGCTGGTTGGCTGTCAAGGTCGGAAGCCCGCGGTTGATCGACCACTGGTTCACATCTTGGACGATGGTCGGTGCTGCATAGGCGTCGATGATTGCTACCGTCTGGCCTGAACCATCGTAGCCAGAGATACCATAGGCGCCCTTGATCTGCTGAGGAGTGTATCCACACGGCGCATAGGGAAGCGTACCGGTTCCGTACGGGTTAGTGAAGCCAACAGCCAGGTTCTGTCCCCAGTAGGTCGAGCACGGGTGGGCGCTGGCGAAGGCTGGGGGTGGGGGAGCGTCCCCGACAGTGTGATCCGTGAAGACGAATTGCACGCTGTCGTCGAGCCCTAGGACCCCTGTGACGATGCCTGCCAGCGAGCTGGGTATAGACACGTCTGAGGAGGGAGATCTCAGGTTTAGGCCTGAGACAGTGTAGAGTCCGAAGCCGGTTCCGAACGCTGCCTGCGCCTGGGCTACGGTACCTTCAGCAGAGACGTAGAGATTGTTTGCTGGCGTGTACTCTACCGAGAAGCCTTGGCTGCGCAGCCAGGACTGGACAGCTCCAACCTGCGACTGGGACGGAGCAAACTGTTGGTGGAATTGTGAAGGTGTGAGGTACTGTCCATAGGAGGCGCTCATGGGGCTGGATACTGCCTGAGCGAGTGCTTCTACCTGTGACGGGTTGTTCCAGCCTAGGTAGACCCGGAAACCGACATAGCTCGTCGGGTCAGCGGGGCTCTTGTAGTTGTTGCTGTTCGCCCATGTGGGGGCGCTTCCATTGAGCGTTCCGCGACCGTTATTGGAGGTCATTGGAAGGGCGGCGACTGAAAGGTTGATTGAGACGGCTAGTACTAGTACTACTGTTGCGATGGCTATTTTCGGAAACGTCAATTCAAAAACCGAACTCCTCGTCTCCCCATGTAGATATTTAACAGTTGGCGATCTTCAGCAGACTCCGGCAAGCCGGAGACTTACAGCTTGATACCGAAGGGATCTATCCATTCTCTGCCGGGCTCGTCACCACGATAGGGCTGCCGAATGACGTTCAAGACAGGTCGAGGGGGATCTCTCCATTCGTAAAGGAAGATCTACTAGCACTCTAGAGAAGAGACGTCCGGGAAGACCCCAATTCTTTATTTGTCTATTTTTCTCTTCTGTGCTCCGACTGCCTACCGACATTGAAAATTGGTATAGTCCTAGATGGCACGACGCCTGCGAACAAGCTGGCCGAACTTGCGAGACTGGCTGAGCAGAATGGTATTGAATATCTCTGGCTCTCTGCGGGGTCCAGAACGAAGGACCACTTCGTCAGGCTCGCAGTCGCAGCCGCATCAACCAAGAAGATCCGTCTAGGGGCCATCGCGACAAGCCCCTTTGAAATGCATCCAGCAATAATCGGTAGCACACTCCTGACTCTCGATGAGTCAAGCGCGGGCAGAGCATGCATTGTTCTAGGTGGCGGAGGAGACTTGGCCTCCACCTTGGGCGTACCATTGCAGAACAGGGTGCAAGCCGTAGAGGAGACGATCATGATCATCCGCAGACTCGCGGAGGGCGGGGAAGTGAACTATGCGGGCAACAAGTTCAGAGTCGAAGGATTGTTCTCTCCCTGGAACCGAGCAAATGTCCCACCTATACTCGTCGGTGCGAATAGGCCGCGAATGCTGGAACTCGCCGCCAGAAAAGCGGATGGTGTCATGTTCAGCGACATGCCCGAAAACTATGTGGCCAAGCTAGTAGGTACAGTGAAGTCTCTACTAACCAGATTCGGACGGTCGAGAGAAGATTTTCAGATCAGCAACTGGTTCGCCTGGAACATCCAGGATACCCTTGAAGAGGCGAGGAGGCTCGCGCGATCCAGTCTAGCCTTCCGCCTATACTACATTCAAGACGTGGCCGGTCACATAGGACTAGCCCGGGAACAGGCCCTGGAATTACAGCGGAAACAGCCAGACATGGTTAAGGCACTCCTCCGGGGGAATCCCGAACAACTTCCAGAGGCTCTATCCGACCATCTGATAGACAGGCTCACAATCACAGCCGACACGAAGAGTGTCGACCGCTGCGTCGAACGGTTGCACCTTTTCGAGAAACAGGGTCTCACCCAGATCGCGCTCTCGCTCCAGGGCGAGCCCGCCAAGAGCATCAGGAATATCGGCCAGAAGATAGTCCCGGCGTTTCAAGAGACTTAGGCCCTCCTCGGACGCGAAGACTAGCGGGCGCCACTCGCATTTCGTGAACACATACTGGAATAGTCTGGCTCGTGCAGAAAGCTTAAACAAATTGCAATTCTGGAAATCATATAAGCAATCCCCAAGAACATTGGAAATCTCGGCATGGGGGATCGTCCATGAAACCATTCCGCGGAATAGCGCTGGCGATGGCGGGCGTTTCTATAGCTGTCTTTAGCCTCTCGATTTCGATCTTCGGGCAAACGATTGCTCAGACGGGATCTACAAACTTCGGGCCCGGTGTCTTTTTCGGAGCCCTTGTGGCTGCGATAGGAGTTGTCATTTCGTTGATATCCGCGCTTGTTTTGGAAGAGTCACGGTAGGCGCCTCATACCGCTAAGCACTTTCGAAATCTTCCATACTCGCCCATAGGCTCAGGTCAGAGTAATTCGCGCTACTCGGAGCGAGATACCATCATCCAGCTCCGCTTTTGGCCACAGGAGAAATAGTCGCCCATCTTAGAGGCACGAATTCAACTTAGGTAGCTTGGCTGAAGATCATTGAAGGCTCAGCAATCGCCCGGCAACTACAACTGGTTGGCAGTCGCTAGTCGAAGAGCTCAGGAATCATCCTTGCAACAAATCTTAACTCGATCGCGATCGTAGAGCATGTCATGCAGTCTATGACTAGTAAGGTCGATTTTCGCGATGTGGCCAAAGGGTTGTGGATCTGGCGTGCGGAGCATCATCACTGGAAGCCGGGGGATGACTGGCAGCCGATCGTGACGTCGACATTTGTCGAGTCGGGGGGCGAGAGGCTGGTGCTTGACCCTCTGGTCCCGAAAACGGGTGTGGAAGAGCTTTGGAAGCGTCTGGACGCTCGGCCGCCAACCGTGGCCGCTGTTCTAATCCCCGACCATGTTCGGGATATTGACGAGTTTGTCCGCCGTTACGGGGTCCGTCCCTTGGGTCCGAGGCTCTTCTGGCCCGACGACGTGCCCAAGACAGCGCTGGAGATAATAGAGCCAGACGGAGTCCTTCCGGGAGGCCTTGTCGCACTATATGATGGAAGAGGGCGGCTTGAGACGCCGCTCTGGTTGCCGGAGCAGCGGGTAGTAGTCTTTGGAGACGCGCTGACGGAACGGGCCGGAAAGCTTTTGGTCTGGGGTTCTCCGTGGCATGAGAAGCGAGCATTGCCAGCGTTACGCGAGTTGCTCAAGCTCCCGTTCGAGCAGGTGATTATTTCGCACTGTGACAGTGAGCCGGTGCATAGCCGCGCAGCCTATGATCGCGCTCTGGAGCTCCCGCCTTGGCGGGGCTAGCGGGACCCTAGAGTTTTCTGGTCTACTTCGGATTCCCTGCTCTGAGCCAGTCGACATAGTGTTGAGTCGCGGACTGAGTGTCGAACTTGGGTGCGAAGCCCGTGTCCGACTGTAGGCGCTTGGTCGCCACCAGAGGCAATGGTGGAAATGGAAAATGTCCCGGGGGAAGGTCGACTCTGAAGTTCGGAACTACTCTCTTGACCGCTTCCACGAGTTGTTTATTCGGAGTGGGTTTGCCTGAGGCTATGTTGTATACGTCGTACTGGAGCTTTTCTGCGGTCTGGAGTAGTGCTATGGCTCGGGCCATGTCCTTGATGTAGCACATGTCTATCGCATCGTCTGCGTTACCGAAAAACACGTTCTCTAGGTTCGGCGCTCTTCCACTTACAGCAGCATGAACCAATCGTGGCGCGAGGCCGAGTTGTGCGCCGTCAAATGGGCCGTACATTCCCATCAGTCGAACGCAGATGGTGCTGATGCCGGTCTTCTTTCCGAACTCGCCCGCGGCCACTTCGACAATCTTCTGATATGCGAGGATAGGGAAGGGACTCTGGAGGAGAATGGGTTGCTCCTCATCGGCTTGTCCCTGAACCCCGAGGTACATTCCGCCTGTGCTCGAGAATGTTACCCGTTTGACTTTCCATTCCACTGCGACCTGGAAGGTTGCGGCGAGCATGTCGAAGTATCCCTTGAGGCCGGGTACGGGGCTTTCGGCCTTGAAGCCTCCCCCGACATTGACGATGCCGTCGATCTTGTGTTTCTCGCCGATCCTTCGCAGGTCCGTGGTCGAGGTCGCGTCGGCGGGTTCGATGAAGACATGGCGACGATCAATGTGCTTCTGAAGGAAGCGGGGGATCTCGGTGTTATCATGCCTAGTGACTACGCAGTCTTGGCCCTGTTCGACTAGGGATTCTGTCGTGTTCGAGCCTATGAAGCCGTTCAGGCCGCCGACGACAAGAATCATCGCGACCACTCCCCGACAGGCTGGACTTTTGAGTCGATATGATCCATGGTGATAATCACTTTTCCTCGGGCGTGGCCTTCTTCAAGGTACTTGATAGCCTGAGCAGTCTCACTCAACGTGTAGCGCCTGTCGATCACAGGCACAATCTTTCCTTCTTCCATGAGCTCCTTCAATGCTACGAAGTCTTCCTGGTTTGATTTTGCTATGAAAAAGACGAATTTCTTGTCTCCCCTTAACGCTAATCGTCTTCGGATCGCAAAATAGAGTAAGCGCCTGACGATCTTATCTCTCATCCCGACGATGACACATGTCCCGTTGGGATTCATTATGCGCTTGTAGTCAGAGATTGAATGAAGTCTAGATTCTGCGTGTTTGTCACGGCAGTCACTTCGGCTCCAAAGGATTTCGCAATCTGTATCGCGAAGGTTCCTACTCCACCGCCTGCGCCGTTGACCAATACCTTCTGTCCGGGTTTGATGTGTCCGTGGTTGCGGAGAGCTTGTAATGCGGTGAATCCCGCTATAGGGACGGCGGCGGATTCCTCGAAGGAGCGATTCGCTGGTTTCAGGGCTATTCTGTTTTCTCGAGCAGTTCCGTACTCTGCGTAGCCGGCGTTGCATACACCGTATACTTCGTCCCCTGGTTTGAACTGAGTCACATTATTACTGACTGCTTCGACCCTGCCAGCGATGTCGCTGCCGACTCCGGCTTCTTTTGGCCGGCGCAATCCCATACCCATTCGAAACAGGGGCAGTACGAGTCGTATCAGGAAGGGGGGCCCTCTTACATCATACCGGTCTGCTGGGTTGACGGAAGACGCGTAGATCTTTACCAATACCCCACGAACATCGTTCGGAGCAGGTTTCTCCACCTCCTTCAGCTGGAGAACGTCCGGTGATCCATATCGATCGCGGACAATCGCTTTCATGAGTCCCTTCTCAGCCTGTTTTGATTCCGTCATCATTGCAACTTCCTCAGTCATATTTCGCGAGTGCCTCCTCTGTAGTGTTCAGCATCTCGCTAGTGTCGATCGGGTTTCCTTCCATAACATCTCTCACCTGTTTCTTGGCCGTCTCGGTGAGCAGAGATCGTAGGTCGTTGGCGAGTGCCTTCGATTCTGTTCTGCTGGTCTTGTCCTCGGTTCTGAGTACGACGGTGTCTCCTGAAACCTTCAGTGTGAATTTTCGAATGTCAAGTGTGATCTTGTCCTGGGTGACGCGGAGTGTGTGAAGTGGCGATGCGGTCTTCACTTCTGTGGGGGAGTAGGAGAAGCTGTCTGAGCCAGCAGAGAGCTCCATCGATCCATCCCCTACGGAGAGGCTGCTTCCATTCCATTTTGCGGTTGCTTGATGGCCGTTTGTCGTGACGTAAGCGCTGCCGGTTCCCTTCGCCAGCCATCTCTCTTTCGGATGGTGCTCGCCGTCTCCGTCCCAGTCGAAGATGAGCGGACCAATCTTCCACCGGTCGCCCATGCAGCCGTCGCGGATCCTTATCCGGCCGACATCAACATCCTGTGCGCGCGATATTGCCTCTTCATCGAGCTGGTTCGGCGACTTGCCGGACATCTTGACGACCTCGTCTCTGGATAGTGCTCTTCCCTGGAACGGGACCCCTACCGTCGTGACTGGTCCTGGGAGTGATGCGCTCACCATGCCCATCGGGGTCTTGAACGAGCTTGAGACCTCGCCCAGAAGTACGCAGCCGATGGTCCGTCCTCCTCGTCTGATAGGCATTCCCAGAGTGTCCTGCTTCACAGCGAGTCTGGTTCCTTCCATTGTTGGTCCCCTGCCTTCCGGGACGATGAATGGTTTCGCTCCCCACTTTCGAGCTAGACCGAGCCTCTGAGCCGCGAACGCTCCTAGACCGGTTGCGATTGCTCCAACTGCAAGGTCGGGGACGCGGCTCGAAATAACGCCCGGAAAGACGTCTGACTGTAGGGACGCCACCCAGCTTAGTATCCAGATCGACACTATGGTCGCGACAAATGCGGCCGCGAGGTTCCAGAGGAGGCTTCCAAAGGCTCTGCCCGCCCCTGAGCTGGTCTCTGTGCGGAGGATCCGGCCGAGGAAATACAGGCCGAAACCGGTGAGGAGCAAGATGGCCGAGTACTGTTGGATTCCGAGGGGTTGCCTGATGAGCCAGACCAGGGCGAGAAACGCTGACATTCCGGTCAGCGTGACGGCGATTCGCCTCACCGCATTTGACATCCGGGACTCGCGTCCTATCTCAATCAACGTGTTCTCCTCCGAGTGCTTCGCTCATCAGCGCTAGGGTCCGGGTGAGCATTCTTCCCCTCTTGGTGAGTTCGTAGCCTCCCTCGTCGCTGTGGGAGACCAAACCCATGTTCAGAAGACTCTTCAGATGATTGTTGACGGAGGCCGCTTCGAGCCCGGTGGCTATCTTGAAGTCTGAGAAGGTCTTCCTTGTTGAATAGAGCATCTTGACCATCTTGAGCCTGTCAGTGTTGGCGAGTGATTTGAGAAGGTCGGCAGCCGTGGTCTCGGGCATGCTGTCAACAAGTTCGTCTACCGCAATCTCTCCCCGCGTGGCCAGACTTGACTTTACATCCTCACGGATCTGCCTGACAAGGTCCTTGACGACTACAAACGAAGGTTCGGCCTGAGCCACGTCATCCTTCTGGAGATCAACCCTGATCGAGCTGGATCCCGAGTTCTCGAGAGCCTGGGAGACTTGGCGCCGTATCTCATCCTTCAGCGACCTGATCTCGTCCCTGAACTCCTTCCGCATATCCGCAACTTTATCAGCCAAGTAAACGCGCCTATACTTGCCACGGAGGCTGAGTATATATGATTTTACTTCAAACGGCATCTAGATAAAAGACATTTTCCTAGTTCGCGAGCCGTTGACTAGGCAAACATGTTCGCCCATTCCCGGATGTACCACTTGCCGATCATGCCGTTTATGAAAAATGGGTCGCCATGGATGTAATCCTCCGCGGCCTCACGCGAGCTGAGTACCCCCATGGTGCTGAGCGGCTCTCCAGGATTGTTCAGAAAGGCCCCCGACATGAGGAGAGTGCCTTTCTGGTGCAACTCTTTCGAACGCGCTATATGAGCCGCGATTTGTTCAGGCGCTTTTGCTTTAGCCTCTTCGAAGTTCTTGTATTTGGTTACGACGAATACGACGTAGTATACCGGTTGTCTCTTATGCTCCGTCATGTTCACTTGAAGCAATGTCACGTTGTAATAAATTATTTCAGAGTTGAGCCAGCCTCTGTTTGAGTTGTCCCTGTTGTACTGAACTCGAATATTATTCTGTATTCAGAAGGAGGCAGATCCAGAGCTAATTCGGCTATTCGCAAAAGGACCCGTGATAACGAGTACCGTCCGGTCGAGCCGCGGGTTGCAGATCAGAAATGAATACTCAAGCGCAACTGAGGGCGTGTTGAATCTTGGCTGCAGAAACTAAAGGAAGAGAGTCGTGGACTGAACAAGAATCCTCGGGGCAAGACATTAGCCAGCCGAACCAGTTGAAACTGTCGAGAGTTTTCCGGTTCATCGACCAGCAAACCGGGGCTCCGCAGATCTCAGACTTTCCCGACTCTAATCCATCAGGTGATTCTCCTCTGGAAGTTCGGATGAAGCATTTTACGGAGGTCGAGAACTTTACCTTTCTCGGGTATGTTCTCGCCCACGAGCTCGGGGGAACAACTCCCCGGCCAATTCGGACAGCGGTAGACCTAGAAGTCCCTGATCAGGAGTTTCAGAGCTTTGTCAATGAGGCGAAGACCGCGATGCTGACTGACGAGGAGCTGGGGGACACGGTGCTCGATGTTGGAATTAACTGGGAGCACTTCGTTGCCTCAACCAACAGCCAGCTTCTTCCGGAGCATCCCTTGAAGATAACTGATGTTCTGATGCAGGAGAAGATCGACTCGCTCGACTTTATCACGGAGGCCTTGGTCCGGGAGGTCAACCTTCGCAGCATCGAAAGGAAGGCCGGACGAAAGGCTGCAAAAAACAACGAATGAGTAGTGCATAACTTCAGCTCGCGGGCCATTTTCGGGGTCGTCAGGATGTACAGACCGTTTAAGTTGTACGCGGCATCTAATTTCACCTGAACCAGAATGCCGGAACGGATCGTAAAGGTGACCAGGAAGGGTCAGGTGACCATTCCCGTTGGGCAACGGAGAAAGTACAGCACAAAGCAGGGAATGAGGCTCCTGGTCAAAGATTCGCCCCAAGGAATTCTGCTCAGCCCAGTTACTCCTCTAGAAGACTTGGCGGGTGTAGACGCGGGCAGGGTCACGGTCGATGAGATGAAGAGGAGACTCGACAAGATGCGCTCAGAGGACCGCTACTGACCGCTGTCCCAACAGTTGACACGCGCTTCTTCGTCCAACAAAAATCGTCAGTGGTCTCTACTGTTCTTCATTAACGCCACAGTCTCTTCTAGGGTCCTGATGGCGTGCGTCCGAGAGAGCCGAAGAAGGACCAATCTTCAGCCAGATTCGGAAGAACCCACCGGAAGACCAGCGAGTTCTAGCACTTACCTCGACCGTCGACTCTCAAGAGCGGAATCCCCTGGCTGCGTTGGATTTATTTAACATGCGTTAACTAAATTTTTCGTTGGTTATGCACTTTCACGGCTACCAGGAGAGGATCCTGGTTCCCTGCACAACGGGTTTCCCGCCCAGAATTCCAGGTTGAGCTTCTATCGCGATCGGACCGAGACCCTGGCCTAGGACAAGCTACACACTTCTAATAAATCGCGTCGATCTCATCAGGCGTCGCCGTCCCAGCCTCTTTGAACGTCCGCAGCCCAATCATAGAAGAATGATAGGCCTTCCACAACTATCTCTGAATTCGTAATTGCGAAGACCCCTCACAGAGTCCTGCCATAGGATACAGGGATACAGAATTCTTACATTCACGTCACGCGTCGCATTGCTAGGCGAGAAAGGTGAAGCAGAAAAACGAGGCTCGTCTGGTAATTGTTGCGATAGCCTGCCTTGCCGTCCTTACGGTCACCGTTCTGAGTATTGCTCTGCAACGTCCACTCTACGTGTCCCAGTCATCCATGACCACTACGTACATACGCCATTTGCTAATCAGTACTGGAAGGCCGCCTACTTCAACGACAGCCAAGGAACGGAGCGTGGGTTCTTCAATTTCGCATTCCGCGAAACAAACGACTCCTTGGGTCCAGTCCTAACGACTATACAGTTCGGACCCAGCCACCCTGGGCCATACCTAGACTCGGCGAAATTCACTTTCACATCAGAGACTCCCCTGACATGGCCTGACGTTGCATTTAGAATGCCGCTCAACGCCATTGCTCCGACCGAGATCTCGCGCGTGGATACGCAGACCGTCGTGATCAACTGTCAGAGCCTAGGACTAGGCGGGCAGAGCACCGAGGTCTTTGACCTCTGGTTTGGAATAGGCAATGCAGGATCCTCCTCCACCCAATCAGTGGTCCTGACCGTTGACATCACCGGGCACATCCCAGATTCCGGTCTGATAGGGCACTCCTACTCGGGAGAGGCCACGTTCCACATAGTCTCTCCTCCAAACGGCACCCTATACGTGTCCGACACACTGTAAGGACTGAAAAGTTGCTTCCTGGGACCGAGCATCTGCGATCGTTTTGAGACCTCTAACCCCGCGGGTCTGATCCTCTTGTTCAATCGCCGACCTAGCATCGCGCTGATGATGATGGGGGTTGGAGAGCAACTGAGACGGCAGGTTGATTGTGCATTAGAGTCGACTAGATCTCACGAAAAAGGTTCTTATCCCCCTCATAGCTCGGCGGGCTCCATGAGTGGTCTGAAAACAGAGCTGGAACACATCAAGCACCACATCAAGTATCCTGCGAACAAGACTCAGGTCTTGGCGGCCTGCAACAACATGACGGACGTCCCATCTGTAGACAAGGAATTCGTGACAAAGTCTCTCTCTGACGGCAACTACAAGGGCCCAGAAGACGTCGTGAAGGCCCTCCTCAACAAAGTCTAAGCTTTCTCCAACTTCCCCTTTTTTCTTTAGCAGCCGACTGCGTCAGGGGCCTTGTTCTTCTCGGAACAAGCCTGTTGTAGAGGATCCAAATCCGTCGAACAGCGTATCGACGGTCCAGACAACAGTGGTTAAGAAGAAATAGTATAGGACAGGGCGGAAGTAAGGAAGGTTTCGCCAGTCAAAGAACACTGACCTCGATAGTCTTAAGAAGACTCCGAGCTTCCGTTCGTTCTTCTATGTCGCAAGTTGTAGAAAGTCTGACGAACCTGATGCAGACCCTGGACGACGCCTGGAACGCCAGCCCCAGTAGTCCTCTGTGGGAGACCTTCAGAAAGCGTCATACTGATGACGTCACCGTCTACTGGCCAGGTCAGCCTGAGCCGACGAGGGGACGGCATAACCATGACTTGGAGGCTGTAGAATTCTTCAAGACTTTTCCAGACAACCATCTGATAAATCGGCCGTACAAGATCCTATTCCAGCAGGGGAATCATACGTGCTCTGTCGCCGATTTCTATGGCACGATGAAAGGGCCGATGAAAACATCCGACGGCAGAATAATCCAGCCGACCGGGAAGAGCTTTCATGTCGAGTTTTGTACCGTTGCCACCTGGAACAATAAAGGGGAGATTACCGAAGAGCGGCTCTTCTACGACCAGGTCGGACTTATGAAACAGATCGGACTGATGTAGGAAAGACTATCTCCCAAGAATTTCTATCAGGAATCAGTCCGAGAACCTGCTCAGGGGTTGTCGAGCCCCTTCTGACGCGAACGATCATCAGTCCTCAGCAGGTGCTGGCCCCGTCTTGGCTAGCTTGACCCTCTGGTTAGTCCTCAATAGCTGAACGCAGTGCTCCAAATGCGCGTCGAGAACTTGCCCTATTATGCTCGGGATTGCGGGATGAACATCTACGAAGATTATCTTGGCTCTGGGGTTCGGGTGTAGCTTGAGGAAGTCAGAGTCTAGTGTGATAATTATCTCGCCCGAGCGGGAGGCCTCTTGTGCAATTTGTCCGTTGCTCGTTCCGGGCCCGGAGACTTGCATGACGGTTCTGACTTCGAACCGTTTCTTTCTCAGGAGCGCGACAACAGATGAAGGAACGTTCTCGTCCAGTAGGAAGCGCTCTGCCAATCCTAGGCTTCCGTCGCCGACCTCAACCTTTCGTATCGAATGGTCTCGTGAACTTTCCTGGCGATCCGGAGGACCATGAGCACGTCATCCCTCTTCAAATGAGGATACTCTTTGAGAATATCGTCCACGCTGAGACCCGCGTCCACAAGCTCAAGCAGAAGGTCAACCGCGATCCTGGTTCCCTGCACAACGGGTTTCCCCCCCAAGATTCCAGGTTGCGCCTCTATGGCCATTGGACCAAGCCCTGTGCCTAGGACTAGCGATACACCTCTAATAAATCATGTCGATCTCATCCGCGTCGTGGTCCCAGGCCTACTCTGAACTTCTGGACCCAACCATAGAAGATTAGGCGATCGCCTTGCGTAGCAGGACTTCGCCTGGAACAACGCGCATAGCATTGTACATGTTGAGAGTGTGAATCTTCCCGTGCTTCTTGGAGACTTCGCCGAAGCTCGTCCGCCTGAACCCTTCTGACCCGAAGAGCGCTTCCGAGGGCTTGTTGTCCTCTTCCACGCTAGCGAACACTTCCTGCACCTTGGAGGCCTTGAAACGTTGGAGGGCGTCTTCCAAGAGCAGTTTCGCGATGCCCTTCTTTCTCTGGGCTTTTGCCACGGCGATGTAGTACACGTAGCCGACGCTTCCCTCCATCTTTTTCAGCATGACCAATCCGACCGGCTTGCCTGACAGCATGGCGGCTCGGACAACCTCTATGTGTCGAAGGGTCCTCTTGGAATGCATCAGGTACCATCCTTCGAAGCTCTCCTTGAGTATCCATTCCAGACCCCTCCTCTTCCCAGCTGACATGTCTACGATAGCGATGTCGTCCTGCGCTGTCACAGGCTGAACACCCGCTTCGCGTTGCGCGAGAGGATCTTCTCCTTGTCACGTTCGTCTATGTCCAGCCTCCTGACGACGGCCAGTGTTTCGGAGTGTTTCGTCACCGGGTAGTCTGTTCCGAAGAGAACTTTCTCGGTGCTTGTAGATGAGCTCGGCGACATCCATGAACCACGGATTGCCAAAGTGGCAGAGGACTATGGTCAGCTCCTCCCTCTTGTTGGCCAGCCCGTCCAGCGTCAGCGGGTGGGAGCGGGCGAGGTCGCCATTGCTGAAGGCGGTGTCCCCGGTATGGAAGAGCACCGGGAGCTTCTCTGACTCGGCATAGTCGTAGAGCCTATCATAGACAGGGCTCTCCGCTGACGCGTTGACGTAGCCTAGTCGGATCTTGAAGGCCTTCACCAGCCTCCTTTGCTCCTCGGCGAGCTTGACGGCAGCCTTCACTTCTCTGGCAGTGGGCTCTACCGTAATGACGGGCGCGAGCATCCCACGGCTCCTCTCGCATAGTTTGATGATTTCGTCGTTTGGAAGAGGGCCGGCTCCTTTCAAGGGCGGGCTAAGCAGCAACCCACGACCAATTCTGTACCTCCGCATCGTGTCAAGCAGCTCGTCCATGGTGTACATCAGGCCGTTCATTCGCGCGAAGCGGTTGAGGGCGTCGTCTCGACGTTCAGACAAATGCACGTGCACGTCGACTATCTCTCGCAACAATCTCACACACCGCGCCTGAATCTGACGACACTTTTGGACAAGAAGCAGTAAGCCGTGCTGCGCAGACCTAAGTCTCGCTATTCTTCTGCGTTGGGCAGTTGCTCGGGACCTAGAAGTTTTCGCTTGCTCCTGTTCCGTCTAGTCTCCTCGTAGCGAGACTCTACCCAGCCAACCACCTTCTCCTGGGTCATCTTCTCTGCTTCCAGCTGTTTGTCCATGTTTTCCGCGACCACTCGGAGAAACATTTCAGGGTTGACCGGTTTGATGATGTACGCGTCCGCTTGCAGGTTCACGGAATCAATCGCATTGTCCAAGGACGGATACCCGGTGATCATGATCTTCCTAGCGCGGGGAAGAATCTCGTGGACCCGAGCTAACAAGTCTGTTCCCTCGACATCTCGCAGCTTGATGTCAATAATGGCCAGATTGTACGGGTGGGCCTTGCACTTCTCGACTGCTTCAACCCCGCTCGCGACGGTATCGACACTGTAGCCCTCCGGCTCCAGAATATCTTTGAAACTTTTCAGGATTCCCTGGTCATCGTCGACGATGAGGATGCTCTTTGTTACCATGGCGGAACTTACCTCCTCAGGTCGAGCGGTATCTCGACCGTGAATGTCGTCCCCTCTCCCACTTTGGAAGTCACCTTGATCTCGCCGCGATGCGATTCAACCAGGCGCCTCGTAACTGCCAGCCCGAGTCCCACGCCCTTCTCCTTGGTGGTGAATAGTGGGCTGAAGATCTTGGCTTTGACATCCTCGGCAATGCCCTTCCCCGTGTCCTGAAAGCTCACCATCGCCAGCTTCTCGCTCCTCCAAGCCTTTATTCTCAGCTTCCCGCCGTCAGGCATTGCCTGTAGGGCATTGGTGACTATGTTGGTGAAGGCTCGGCGGAGCAAGCTGGGATCAACGTTCAGTTTTGGAAAGCCCGGCTCGACGGTGGAGGAGACTTCCACGGTCGTGGATATCGGGATTGAGGAGAGCGTGTCGTTGATCAGCCTTTGCATGTCATATTCGATGAACGTCGGCCTCGTCTGTCTCGCATAGTCTTGCAGATCGGAGACGATCTTGTTCATGAAGTCCGCTTGCTCGCGAATCGTATCAAGCGCCCTTTCGAGGCGGAGATGTCTCTCTGTAGGCGGCACTTCATCCGTTTTCATACTCTCCTTCGCTAGATGGATCGTGTTGATTATGGTCTGGAGCGGGTTGCGGAGGTCGTGGCCCACCATCCCAGCCGTCTCGCCGATCGCCGCCATACGGGTCGTGTTGCTCAGCATCCTGGTTCTCTCCTCAACCAGATCCTCCAAGTGTTCCGACCTGGCCCGGAGCTCCTCCTCAACCTGCTTTATCCGGTCGATATCGACGAAGGCCAGCACCGCTCCCTCGATCTTGTTGTCCGCGGTCCTGTACGGTCTTATCCGGACCAGGAACCAGCGCCCGTGTGGACCCCTGACCTCTAGCTCCTTGTCGACGTCTTGGGCAACCACCTCTTCTATTGTCCCTTTGAGATCCGGTGTCTGTAGGTCAAGGTTGATGTCGAAGATGGATCTGCCCAAGTCGCTAGCTTTCAGGTTGAAGAGTTTTTCTGAAAGCGGGCCCCAGCTGCGTAGTCGCAGGTCGCTTCCCGTCATGAGGATTGGCACGTTCGCGCCAGCGTTGAGATTTGTCATGTCATTGTGGGCCTGTGTTAGTTCTAGGTTTCTGTTTTGAAGCTCCTCGTTAACTGTAGTCAGCTCTTCATTGGTTGACTGCAGCTCCTCCTTGGCCGTTTCAAGCTCCTCGTTGGTGCTCTGCAACTCCTCGTTGCTAGACTGTATCTCCTCGTTAGCAGCCTTTAGCTC
>WNGL01000442.1_pt1 | contig 55346 bp, 40 predicted proteins | sample 5400591 | NCBI WGS metagenome assembly WNGL01 (sample SAMN13153377, study PRJNA577476) | soil metagenome | isolation source: 80 cm soil or saprolite under Garry oak tree replicate 1 | place: USA:California | collected 2016-06-15 | reverse complement strand
CGAGCTGGAGGTATTGCGTAATTTTTCCGGACCTTGCGGCGCCGTTAGAATCGCCTGAAGAATTCGTGTAGAGAGCGGTCTTGTTAAAAATCCATTGCGTCGTGGTGTCGAGGAGCGTGAGGAACGGTTCGTCCATAACGGGGCGGTCGAACCAGAAATGAACTCCGGTGATGGGTGAAGTTTTGATTTTGTCGAGATGCGCGAACGAAGGGTCCGATTGCTTAATGCTTTCGGGCAGGAGTTCGGCCAGGGCTGTGTGCGGGATCGCTAAGATGTAAGCGTCTGCAGATTCTTCGCGATTCTCATCGAAACGCACGCCGGCGAGCTGGCCGCTCTCCAGTTTCAAGCCACGAATAGGCGAGCGGAGGACCACTTCCCCGCCCCGCCGTTCGATTTCCGCTTTGCAAGCATCGTAAAGATTGGAAAGCGGAACGGCCGGCACGCCCATGCGGTAGCCGGTGCTGCTGGAAAGAAAGGCTTTCCAGAAAACGGCGACGCCAAAACGCGCGTCGGTGCGATCGAGCTCTTCATTGAGCGCGCTGACCAAGACGACTCGCCAGAAGCGATTGATTGCACCTTCGGTTTGGCCCAGGCGCCGGAGCCACTCAAGCATGGAGATGCCGCCTGGTTCCGGGAGCTCAGGAGGATCGCCCTCGTGCTGGATGATGCTGAGTATGGCCCGCGCGATGGAGAGTTTGTCGGTCAGGGTAAGCGGCGCGAACGATGCAAAGGAGCCGGTGAAATGAAATGGGGCGGGAAGTGAGCCAGCCTCCATTTCACCGCGGCGGCCCTGCGGATCAAGAAATAGGAGCCGATCGAAGAACTTGATTTTGCCGGACGAGCCGACGCGGCGGTAAAAATCCTCGAGATTCGTGCAGCAGCCGAGAGTAACGTGCTGGCAATTGTCGACGTGCTCGCCATCGGGCAGCACGTAAGAAGTTGCGCGGCCGCCGAGGAAGGGACGCTGCTCGAACAAACGTACGCGCCTGTGATGGCCGAAACGGGCCTTGGCCATGAATACCATTTTTTCCGACTTGGAAAGACGGATTTTATCGCCGAAAACGGCAAAGTCGAGGGCTTCGATACGGCCGAGCAGCGCGCTGTAAGTATGAACGAGGAGCCACAGCGCGCTACGACTATCCTCATCAATCAAGCCAAGCAAGGCGGCGCCTTCTTCGTAAAGCTGCCAGGCACGATCGGTTTCGAAGCGAAGCAACTCGCGCATACCCAGGGTTGCCTCATTACGATCGAAATCTTCTGGCGAAACGCCATAGCGCGCAAGGTCTTCCTCGGGAAGATAGACACGCCCGAGCTTGTGATCTTCGTGAACGTCACGAATGATGTTCGTGAGCTGGAAGGCGAGGCCTAGTTTTTCCGCAAGGTCAAGTGCGCGGGCATCGCGAAAACCGAAGACGTGAGTGCAGGTAAGGCCGACGGTTCCGGCTACGCGATAGCAATATTCGCGAAGTCGGTCGAAGGTGGGGTACGAGCGAACGGTGAGATCCATTTCGGCGCCGCTGATGAGATCGTGGAGATAGCGGGCGGGCATGTTGTAGCGCTGCAGGGTGTCAACCAGGGCGGGCAGGATTTGTTCAGCGCCGGGCAGAGTCGCCGCGGGAGAGACTACCGCGGCGTTGCCGTCAAAAACTTGCTCCTGACCGGTAATGGCCTGATCGAGGGCCCCGCGCCAACGCGCGAGGCCACGCTGTTTGGCGGCGAGGTCCTGGCCTTCGTCAGAGACGTCGTCGATCAGGCGCATGAAAGCGTAGAGGGCCGCTAGAGCATCGCGCTTACGTTTGGGCAAAAGAAAAAAGGCGTAGTAGAAGTTGCTGTGTGAGGCGCGGGCTATGTCGTGGCAGTGTTCGTAGGATTCGGCAATGGTTGTTGCCGATTGGAGCGCGGCATCGTGCATCCCTGCGCTTGCCGGCATTGATGTGACTGTAGCCGACCGAGAATCACGCGCAGCCAGGTGCTTGACCAGCGTGCTCCCAAGAAGGCGAGCTTGCTTCAGTTTGCTGATTGCGGGGCGTTTGTGAAGCGTGTCGCACCCCATGGCTTCAATGGCGTCGAGAACGGCGATCCCGCCCCGGCTGAACATCTTGAGGTCAACTCCCAGGCGGGAGTCAACGATTTTTGCAAGAGGCAATCCTTCGGCAAACAAGGCGCGCGTGCGAGAAATGAGATCCTGCATAAGACGGATGTAGCGATCATCGAAGCGTCGCTCAACGATGTCATCCTCCGTGAGGCCCTGGGCTGCGGCGGCGTCGAGGGGAATATAGATGCGACCTTTGTCGAGGTCGCGAGAGACATCCTGCCAGAAATTCGCGAGTTGCAGCGCGGTGCAAGTGGCGTCGGAAAGGCGCTGGCGTTGTTCGTCGCGATAGCCGCAGAGGTAGAGGACCAGGCGGCCGACGGGATTGGCGGAATAGAGACAATAGCCAATTACGGCGTCCCAACTCGGGTAGCGCTTCGTGGTCTGATCCTGGCGAAAAGCTTTTAGGAGATCGGCGAAGGGTTGTTTGGGAATGTTTTTGGCGAGAATGGTTTGCCGCAGAGCGACGAATACTGGATGAGACGGTTTGCCTTCGTAGCAAAAATCAAGTTCACGCTCCCACCAATCGAGGAGCTGGAGAGCCCGCATGGGATTCGGGACTTCGTCACCAAGATCGTCGGCCCACCGGCAGTACGCGTAGACGTTGTAGAAATGCTGGTGAAGAGCTTTCGGGAGAAACCAGGAAACTACGTTGAAGTTCTCGTAATGATGTGTGGCGAGCCAGTGTGTGTACTTCTGGGCTGCTTCCGGCGAGCAGCCGGGCTGCGGAGCGTGGAGGGTAATGTCGAGTTCGCCGGGAAGAAGCATTAGAAGAGAAACTCCTCGCTTCGCTGGGAATGGTGACAGGAGTGAGCCGCCCTCACCTGCAAATTATGGCCGGACGGCAAGCTTGATTTCGCCGCTGCGGGACTTCATGCGCTCGAAGGCCTGCGGCAAGTCCGCCAAACGAATTTCTTCAGTGACAAAGTCGTGCGCCGAAATATCTCCGCGGCGAATGGCTTCGAGCGCTTCGCGGAAAAAGCGCGGCGTGTGATGGAACGTGGAGATGAGCCTGATTTCGGAATAATGAATGGCGGCAGGCTCGATTTCAACGTGCGTTCCCGAGGGCAAGCCGCTGAAGAAATTCACGACGCCACCCCGACGAACGATGGCCAGGGCCATGCTCCACGTGGCGGGATTTCCCGCTGCTTCGACGACGGCGTCCGCACCGCGCTGGTCTTCGGTGAGAGTCTTCACCGCGGACACAACGTCTTCGACCTCATTAACGTTAATTGTTGCGACAGCGCCCAATCGCCGAGCCACGTCCAGAGGGGCGGTACGGCGGGCAATGGCAATGACGCGCACACCGCGGCGCGAGAGCATGCGAATGAATTTCAGTCCGATGGGGCCACAGCCGATGACCGCGGCGGTGTCGCCGGTACGCACTTCCATTTCGTGAATGCCGCGAAGCACGCAAGCCAGGGGCTCGGCAAGCGCAGCGCTTTGGTCATCCACGGAATGCGGCACTTCGAGCATGTTTTCCACCGCGATGCGGCCCGGAATCCTCATGTATTCCGCGTAGGCACCGTTGTTGAAAAGCAGATCGTCGCAAAGGTTTTCCTGGCCGCGGCGGCAGTGGTAGCAGCGCAGGCAGGGAGCGGAATTCGCCGCCACCACGCGCGTGCCGATGCGCCAACGCGGATCAACGCGCTTACCGACAGCGACAATGTCACCAACCAGTTCGTGGCCAAAGACGGCCGGCGGCTGAATCATGAGGGCGTGATAACCACGCTTCCAAACTTTGAGGTCGGTGCCGTCAGTGAGCGCCAAGCGCACGCGCAGCAACACTTCGTCGGCGGCCAGGGAAGGTACGTCAATCATTTCAATGCGAAGATCCTCGCTGCCATAGAGAACGGCCGCCGTCATCTTGGACGGCACAGCGACGCGCGTGGCAGCAGTCTTCAATTCTTCGCCTATTTCCGTTTTCTTGTCGGTGGTCCTCATGCGTGTGTGATTAAGACCTTTAGCGATTCGGCCGTGGGCCGGGCAGCCAAGTCCAAAGCCTCTTGAATTTTATCCAGGGGAAAACGGTGCGTCACAATATCCATCACCGGAAGTTTCTTGTGGAGCACCAGTTCCGCGGCTGCTTCTTGGATGTCCACCGCGGCGCTATAGCTGCCTAGAATTTCTTTTTCGTCAATCCCCACGGCGGCGGCTGGAAATTCAATTTTGGTGACAGGATCGTTCGCAGCAAACAACAGCACTCGCCCCCCAGGCCTCGCCGCGGCCAGCGCTTCCACGACCACCGCGGGATGCGCCACCGCCACCAAAACGGCATCAGCCCCCCGCCCCTCCGTACGGGCCTTGATTTCCTCCACCAGCTTACCACCACTAGGGTCAAAGGACTCAATCGCACCTAAAGTACGGCTCTTGGCCCGGCGGACGGACACGAGATCGCTGGTGTAGAGCGTGAGCCCCGCGAGCTTGGCGACCATGAGGAGTTGTAGGCCGATGGGACCGCAGCCGACGACCAGGACGGTTTCGCCGGCGGCAACGCGAGCTTTCTGGACGGCTTTCAGAATCGTATTGATTGGCTCGATGAACGTGGCTTCTTCGAAGCTGACGTTATCGGGAAGCGCCACGATTCCGCGCTCCGCAACCCAAGGCATAGCTTTGACGTATTCGGCGAAGCCACCGCCGTTGGGAGTGAAGCCCGCGGTCAGGCCAGTAGTTTTGTATTGCTTGCATTGCGAGAAGAGGCGGCGTTCGCAGTAGAAACATTTTCCACAGGGAATGTGATGAAAGCTCATCACGCGGTCGCCGCGCTTCCGTTTTGTGACGCCGCGACCAACGGCGACGACCGTGCCAGCGAGCTCGTGGCCTAAGATTTGCGGCGGCTCCACATACCGGTGGTAGATTTTCTTGATATCGGTGCCGCAAACCCCGCAGGCAGCGACTTTGATGAGCACTTCGCCGTCGCCAACTTCCGGGACGGGAACTTCTTCGACGTGGACGATTCCCTTTTCACGGAAGACGCCGGCGCGCATGGTCTTGGGGACGGGACCAAGTGTTCGCGTGGCTTCGAGAGTTGTCCTGGTACTCATCGGGCGGCGACCGTCTCACGCTTAGCCTGCGCTTCCGAACCGCTGCCACCAGCGGCTTCCAGGAAACGATCAAGAAAATCGGCGATGCTTATAGCTGCATTTCTGCTCTGGGTCCCAAAGTTCAGCAGAGATCGAATGCGGCCAGGCTGTTTGATGATTAGCTTCAGAAGAGGGATCGTTTGAACGCGACCATCGCGATTCACCACGTTGCCGATTTCGCAGGGCAACTCCACATCGCGCGTGTCGCTGATGGCCCGGACGGAGATCGAAGGGATTCTGGTGCCGCTCATAATCTGAAGAATGTGGTATCCCTCCATATCCACAAAGTCACCGAACTTCGACAGCGCAGCCTTTGCCGATGCTTCGGCCACAATACTCGGCTCTGTGATCTGCTTCATGTCGATTCTCGCCCCAGAGTCTTTGGCAATCGCCAATAGATTCGCGCTGCTGCGGAACGTTTCCCCGCCCGTCCGGAGCGACACTTCCCTCGCCGCCACGATATCGCTGCAGCGCAAGTCCGCTCTCAAACCTCCCGCCAAGCCGCTGGAGATGAGTAGGTCAGGTTTGTTTTTCAGAAGCTCGCGGAGCGCATAGCGAGGCCAGTTCCCTCTTTTGCTCTCATCCCATCCGATACCCGTAAGTAACACGTCCACGTCATTCTCAAAAACTGTTCCTCGATAGAAGAAATGCGGTTGAAGACCGACAGGGGTGGGCATAGAAACTGAGACAAAGGCATGGCGTCTGCGCCACGGGGCGAATTCAGCTTCGACGGCGAAAGTAACAAGGATTCTCATGGAAATTGTGTTGACAAACTGGGGCGCAGCATGCCGCGCCCCTACAAAGCCACCCCTAGGAGACAACTTGAATCTACGCGGCGCGGGCGTGCGCCATTTTCTTTGCGCGGCCTTTAACGATATAGCCATTGAGCTCGTACCAGCGCACCGCGCGTTCGAGAGCTGCCGACACCGGCCCCGCCTTGAAACCCAATTCGCGCTGTGCGCGGGAGCAATCCACAAACATCATGTGGCGCGCAATCTTTACCCCTTCCACGGGGATGCTTGGCTCGCGGCCGATCAACCGGGAAAACACAGTATTGGCATAGGCTACACCCAGCGCCAAGCCATGAGGAATTTTCAGCTTGGGCGCGGACAGGCCGGTAATCCTCGAAAGCGTATCTAGCAGGGCCTTGAGCGTGAGGTTCTCGCCGCCGAGGAGATAGCGCTCGCCCACTTTGCCTTTTTCCGCAACCAGCAGATGGCCGGCGGCGCATTCCTCGACGCCGACGAAATTCAAGCCCGTCTCGACGTAGCCAGGCATCTTGCCATTGAGAAAATCCAGAATGATCTTGCCTGTTGGCGTGGGCTTCCAATCCCAAGGGCCGACAGGCGTCGTCGGCATGACGACGATGGCGGGCAAACCAGCTTTCGCAGCTTTGAGGACTTCTTGCTCGGCCAGCCACTTGGAGCGCTTGTAGTGGCCGACCATTTCCTCCAAACGGGCATCTGTGAATTCGTTGGGATGCTGCGGGCGGTCAACTGCAATCGTGGCGACCGTGCTGGTGTAGATGAGTTGTTCAACGCCAGCGCGCATAGCGGCATCGAGGAGGTTTTTTGTGCCGCCGACGTTGGAATCGTAAATGTCTTGCTTTCGCCGGGCCCACAGACGGTAGTCGGCCGCCACGTGGAAGACGCGCTTGGCTCCCTGCATGGCGCGCGCAACCGAAGCTGGATCACGCAAATCGCCGGTCACGTATTCGAGGGAGAGGTCCGCAATGGCACGATTGGTGCTCGACGGACGCAGCAGCACCCGCACGTCCTCGCCGCGCGACACCAATTGGCGCGCAACGTGGCTGCCCAAGAAGCCGGAAGCGCCCGTGACCAGTGTGGTCATGCGATTCTCACACCTTCTTCGCCAGCCTCGGTGTGCAAACTTTCAGGGACGAAGGCCTGCGCATCGAGCAATTCCCTGGCTGGCGTTTGCGCACGAAGGGCCTCATCCACACGCTTTGAAAATCGACGCCAGAAACTGCTGCGGATTAATCCGCGCGCTTCAGCGGCCTTGCGGACAGCAGCCTCGTTCCGAGACGCAGCGGTAATGAGCCAGCCATCCACATCCTTTTCCGCGATAAACGTGCGGAGCGTTGTGAGTTGCTCGGAGTCCAAATTTTCGTGCACTGTCGAATGGATGACGGTGAGAAAACCTGAAAGACGCGCGGCGCGAAGTCCTTCGACGGCGAGAGCAGACTCAGGGGCTTGCAGCGAATCCAGACGAACGCTCAGGAACAATTCAGGCTGGGGCTGAAATTCGTGAATCCGCCGGCGGAGAGAGGTTCCACCGGTCTCGAGAAAGACGCAGTAACCGCTCTGAGCAATGGCCCGTACAAAATGGCCAATCCCGGCATGGAGCAACGGCTCGCTGCCACAAATCCAGATTACCGGAGCAGGATTTTCCAGGAGAGCTTGCATTTTTTCGTGAGAAACAGGCGCGGCAGCGCCGGCATGAAGAATTTCCACGGGGTCCACGCAATGGAGCACCGGGCCCGGCGAAACAGAATTGAAAATCTGCGCGATGCGGGCTTTTGCGAGTTTTGAGGTAAGCCGCGCTGGCAAGCGCACCATGTAGCCTAAATCCCGCTGCGCAGCCGGAACTCGCTGGGCTGGAATTTCACGGCGCAATACTCTTCGGCTTTGCGCGATTGATTGGAGTAGCGCGCGAGGGCGTAAACCGGAAAAGAATTCCGGTAGAGATGATATTTCAAGTAGAACACGCCGGGAAAGCCGGTGCCCGTAAATTCCGGCTCGCTCCAGGAGCCGTCCGCTTGCTGGCGATGGACCAAGTAGTTCACCGCTTTGGCAACCGCAGGGTCTTCCGTGCCTGCGCTCGCGAGCAGGCCGATGAGCCCCCAAGCCGTTTGCGAAGCGGTGCTGGTTCCCTGCCCCTTGGTCGAAGGCACGTCGTAGCTCAAGAGCGATTCGCCAAAGCTTCCGTCCACTTTCTGGACAGTGCGGAGCCAGTCGACGGCACGCTTGCAAAATTCGCGCGTGGCAAGCGAAACGGTTTCGAGCGCACGCAGAACGCCGCTCGTTCCATAAATGTAATTGACGCCCCAGCGGCCGAACCAGGAACCGTCCTTGCTCTGATCCTGAAGCAGGAAATTCACGGCGCGCTGGATGACGGGATGTTCGGCGGACCAGCCGTAGCGGCCGAGACACTCGAGGACGCGCGCGGTGACGTCGGCGGTCGAGGGGTCGATCATGGCATTGTGGTCTGCAAACGGGATGTTGCACAAAAACTTGCGATCATTGTCGCGGTCGAAGGCACCCCAGCCGCCGTCGCGATTCTGCATGCTGAGCAGCCATTGAATGCCGCGGCGCATGGCGGCTTCCATCCGCGCGGGCTCGGGATATTTCACGCGCTGAAGAGCCATCAGGACAAATGCCGTGTCATCCACATCTGGATAAAAATCATTGCGAAATTCAAAGGCCCAGCCGCCGGGTTCTGCATCTTTGTTTTTGACTTGCCAATCGCCGGGGCCAAGCACTTGCTTGGAAAGAATCCAGTCCGCGGCCTTGACCAGAGCCGGATGGTCTGGAGGAAGTCCCGCTTCTTCGAGCGCAACCATGGCAATGCAAGTGTCCCAGACGGGGGAGACACATGGCTGCATGCGAATCGTCTCTCCGTCTTCGATTTCAAAGCGCGAGAATTCCTTGATTTCACGGAATGTGAGGGGATCGTCCGGGCCATGCCCAACAGCCATCAACGCGAAAATCGAATTCATCATCGCGGGGTAGATGGCGGCGAGGCCCTCAGTGCGCTCGATATGATTCAGCATCCAAGACTTCGCTTCGCGGATGGCGCGCTGGCGGAAAGGTTTCCATGGAAACTTCTCGTATAGCTTGAACCCGCGGTCTACAGCCAGAAATACATTTTTCCAGGAAAGGAGTTGGTCGCTCCAATCCAGTGCGGCGGTCTTACGCTCAGGGTCTTTGAAGAGCTCGTCCACATGAGCGTGTTCCGGAAGCCGCCAATTGGGACGCAGCGAGGACAGAATCGCCATTGGGATGACAATGCCGCGCGTCCACGAAGACATTTCGTAAATATTGAAAATGAACCAATGCGGGATGAGCATCAGCTCCGGCGGAATCGAGGGAACAAGGTCCCAGCTCACCGCGCCGACCAGCGCCAGATAAAAACGAACGTAGGAGTTGGAATGCTCAAGGCCGCCAAGGCGGTGAACCATTTCCCGCGCTCTCACCAAATTCGGCGCATAAGGCGAATCGCCCGCGAGTTTCAAGGCGAAGTACGCTTTACAAGTGGCGTTCAGCTCCGAAGGGCCGCCCGGATAGATGCTCCAGCCGCCATCGGGCAGTTGGCGTTGACGTACATAGTTGGCCAGCTTGGCAATGCGCTCGGGATCGGCTTTGCCAAGAACGTGCAGATAGTAGATGTAGTCCGATTCCAGCGTGGAATCGGCCTCCAACTCGCCCTGCCAGTAGCCTTGTTCAGCTTGAAGCGAAAGGAGGTGATTGGCGCCGAGTTCAATCGCTTTCTCAAGGCGCTCCGCCCAATCCTGCTCCTGCCATCGGACTTGCGCCGATGCGACCGCTGGTTCCTCTCCTATGCGAGCAAATGAGGCCATAAATGCTCCCCCCAGAGCACATAAAATTGGCGAGTCACGCAAGGCCGACCTAACCCGCCGCTCAAACTTCCTCTAACTGCTGTGCTCCCTGTGACTTGCACGAGAGCACGGCATCGAACGCAGCAAGAGTTCCAGTAACATTGGTACTACTTTCGATTATCGCTGCCTTGATGCTGAGGGTCAACGGGTAAGATGCCTTGGTGTAAACGAGGAGTTGTCAAATGGAAACAGTTGCGGGCGATTCGAGCGTCCGTTGAATCAAGACCCGCAATGGCTGCGGCAGCGGTTCGCCTTCTTGTTGGGAAACAGAAGGTTTCTCTCGAAGCAGGCGCGAGGGCAGTTGCGTCCAGGCCGGCGCGGCAGCCGAGAATGCTGCAGCGGACCCGCGAAGCACGAAGGCGTCGGCACGATTCAGGGCGCTTCGAGCGGAATCCTTGAAATCTTCCTTGGAGGGATCGACTACCGCGAAATACAGGCTCGGCTTCAGGAATTGCAGCAGGGAGTTACTCTCCAAAATAATGGTCGGCAGATCCCCATACGAAGTCGTTTGCGCTTCCTTGACCGCTGCCCTCAACAAAGGAAGCCCTTCGGCGAGAAAACCCTGCTTGGTGCGCAGCCAGAACGAGCGTCGCGCTCCGGCAGCCAGAAAACGAGCGCTATCTGTTCCGGTGTCAGCGTGCAATTCCCAGTCCAGCGCGCAGACATGTTCGGTGGGCGCGCAATCGCAATTCTCTCCGTTTTGCGCGCAGACACCGTGGCCATATTGCGTGACTTTTCCGGCGATCCAGTTTGCGTCAGGGAATGCCGCAATCACGTCGCACACCAGTTGTGTCTTGCCGATGCTGCGCGTGTGACCGCCAATGACAATCACGCGCCAGTGCGCCGAGACATCTTTTGGATTTGGTTTATTTGCTTCCAACTTTGCCCTCAAGATTTTTAATGCGTGCGGCCAATTCCGGCAGGCGACCTAAGAAGGCGTATTGCTCTTTGAATTTTTCGAGCGACCGCGCCGGCGTTCCCCAGACAGTTTGCCCGCTGCGAATCGTCTTTCCGCCGAGCACTCCCGATTGTCCTCCAATCACGGAGCCGTCTTCCAGTTCGCAGCCTTCGCCGAAGCCCGCCTGCCCCCCAATCACCACGTTTTTGCCCACGGTGCATGAGCCGGAAAATCCCACCTGCGCCGCCACAATCGTGTGCGCGCCAATCTGGCAGTTGTGGCCAATGTGGACCAGATTGTCGAGCTTCACGCCCTCACAGATGCGTGTGTCATCCAACGAACCGCGGTCAATCGTGGTATTCGCGCCAATCTCCACGTCGTCTCCAATCTCCACGATTCCAACCTGTGGAAACTTCCAGTGTTTCCCATCTCCAAAAGCATAGCCAAACCCATCCGCCCCTATCACGGCGCCGGAATGAATCTCCACGTGACGGCCCATTCGAACGTGATGATAAAGCGTCACGCGTGGATGAATGCGGCAGTTTTCACCGATCCAGCAGCCCGCGCCGATGACGCAATGCGCGCCAATCTGCGTTCCTGCTCCAATGTGAGCATCTTCTCCAATTACCGCGTAGGGCCCGATGCTCGCGCTTTGCGCAACGCGCGCCAAAGGCGCAACGGCCGCAGTCGGATGGATTCCCGAAGCAATCGGTGCGCGGTCTAGGATCAGCGCGGCAGCCTTGGAAAAGGCAAACTTGGGATGCGCGCTTCGCAACACGGTCTTGCCCGCCAACCGCAGCCCCTCGGCCGCAATCACGCAAAGTGCGGCGGATGCGGCCGCGCGCGCCACGTGCTTCGCCGCATCAACATAAATTAAGTCGCGCGACGCCGCCCGTTCGGGCGCAGCCACACCGCCGATCTCGAGTGCGCCGTCCCCTTCGAGCGTTGCGCCAATCGCGTCAGCCAGTTCTCTTGCCGTTCGTCTCATGTTCTGCCTCACGAAAATCGTACACGGGCGGCTCCCCGCTGGGCCTCGTGTTCCACCGGCCATGGATCCAAACCCACTGCTCAGGATATTTTCGGACGATTTCTTCAAGGACTTTCGTAAACTTCCGAGTATTTTCCAGAATATCGCGTTCCACATGCCCCGTTCGAACAAGTTCGACCGGCGCCTCGAAACAGAGCCGGTACTTACCGAGATACTCGTCCCAGACGGCATAACCGGGCACAACTGCCGCGTCCGTGTGGAGCGCCAGGCGCGCTATGCCAGTCGTCGTGCTTGCCGCTTTCCCGAAAAAATCCACGAAGACTGCTTCCTGCGGCATGGTGTTTTGGTCTGCAAGGATGCCAATGGTTCCCGTCTCTTTCAAAACTTTTAGCGTAACGCGCGCTGATTCGTTCTTGAAGATCGGTCGATTCCCTGACAAGCAGCGATACCCGTTGACCAAAGTGTCGATCCGGCGATTCTCAATCGGTCGCGCCATATAATGCAGCGGATAGCCATAGAGCGCGTGCGCGAAGGAGGAAAGCTCCCACGCGCCGATGTGCCCGGTCAGGTAGAGCACGCCCTTGCCGCGCCGCTGGCCCCCCAAGAAGTTTTCATGGCCCTCCAAAACCACAACGCGTTCGATATTCGCCGTCGTGTATCTAGGGAAGCGCGCAAATTCTACCGCCATCCAACCCAGGTTGCGGAGCATCCCGCGGATGACGGATTTGCGCCGAGCCTTCGTCCAATCGGGGAAGGCGATTCGAAGGTTGATATCTGCCGTTTTCCGCAATCGCGGGAGTAGTACGTAGAAGAATCGCATCATGACCACGGCGAAACCCCGCGCCACGGACCGTGGAAGCACCCCCAGCCCCTTTATGATGAGCCACGCGGCCGCGTATTCAAGCCTCTCCTTCATCGTGGACTCAATTCGAGCGCGAGAATCATTTCGCGACAGTATGCAGGAGGTCCCGCGCTGGAAGAAAGTATTTCAATGTTAGACTCGACCTTCCGTGACGAAACCATCCAAGTCCCCATTCGCGGATTCCCGGACCACCAGAGGCGCCCAAATCGCATGGGCCACGCTAATCTGCGCGACCCTCTACGTTTGCTACTTCAGCCATCTTGGTGTGCTCGGCTTCGTCGGGCCAGACGAACCCCGCTACGCATGGATTGCTCGCGAAATGATGGAGTCGCATGACTGGACCACTCCGCGCTTATATGGAAAACCCTGGTTCGAGAAGCCGCCGCTTTTTTATTGGGGCGCCGGGCTCGCGTTCAAATGGTTAGGCGTAAGCGAGGCTGCGGCGCGGCTGCCCAGCGCCATCTCCGCGCTTCTTGCAACGATTGCCATTGCCTGGCTCGCTATTCGGCTCTATGGCCATGAAACGGCCCGCTGGTCCTTGCTCCTGCTTCCCACAACCGCAGGAATGATTGGCTTCTCCCATGCCGCAGCCACAGACATGCCGTTCAGCGCCATGTTCACCATTGCCATGGTCTGTGCCGCGGCTGTCCTTGGCCTGACGCGCAGCCAAAATACGCCGATTCTTCCCCGCACACCGTGGCTTGCGCTAATTCTGTTTGGATTTTTCCTGGGGGCAGCGGTTCTCGCCAAAGGCCCCGCGGCGATAATTCTGTGCGGGGGGGCCGTTCTCTTCTGGGCACTACTGACCAAACGGCGACATGACCTGCTTCGCCTGTTTCATCCTGTGGCCATTGCGACCTTCTGCGCGACGGCTTTGCCCTGGTACGTTCGCTGCGCGCGCCGCAATCCCGATTTCTTGCGTGTGTTCATCATCGAGCACAATTTCAAGCGCTTCCTGACTCCGGAATTTCAGCACATTCAACCGTTCTGGTTTTACGTGCCAGTGGTGTTGATAGCGCTCCTTCCATGGACCGCGCTTTTTCTTTGGAGCGGCGTACATGGAGTAACGCGCGTCGTGCGCACGCACACCGCGCAAGAATCAAAGTGGTTTCTAACCTGCTGGGCCGGATTCTGCCTGCTCTTCTTCTCCATTTCCCGCTCCAAACTTCCAGGTTACATCCTTCCCGCGCTTCCAGCCCTGGTCCTGATTTTTGCCCATTCGCTCACAGCCATGGAGAAGATCCCGCGCTGGCTGCTTCGGGCGGCCCTGTTGCTGTTTTCCCTCTTGCTCTTCGTTCCGCTTGTGTCTATCCAACTTCTCTCGCCCCATTTTCCTTACGGAAACGCCACGATTGTGACTGGTGTGTGCGCCATTGTGGCTCTGTTAGGAGCCGCAAATCTTTTGCTGGCCTCTTTCGGCAGACCCGCCCGACAAAAAGGCCTCCTTCCCCTCCTCGCCGCGGGATGCGTTGTACCAATACTCCTTGCCACCATGGTGGCGTATTTCATTGCGCCTTCCTTCCTGAAGCTCGACCCCTCCGGAAAGATCCTGGCGCAGCAAGTGCAAAAAGAGAAGATTCCGCCGGACGAGTTGGCGGCCGGCTGGATGAGCCGTGGCCAGCATTTCGGCATGAATTTTTATTTGCACCAGGAAATCAAAGACTGGAATCTGGAAAACTCCGGCAAGCACTACGTCCTAACGGATATTCGCGGCTGCAGGAACCTGGATCCCATTCCCTTCGCTTGCGAACCCATGCCCTTCGATGAGCAGGCCACGGGGGTGTTTCTCTACCACATCGTCATGCGCGGCTCAATGCAGGAACTGGGGCTTGGCAACGGTGGGGGGCAAACGCAAAAGAAAGAATGAAACCACGCGGTTTTCGTACTCGCGCTTCTCCTGGTCGCTCAAACTTACAAAATTACCGTGCGCAATAATGGCTTGCTCGCGCGGTTCCGGAGCCTCCAAGAACATCTGCCGCGTAATCGCCGCCAGTTCCGGATCGTCCAGCGCTTGAATGAAAAGCGTAGGAACGCCGTTGAGCGCGAGCAATTTACTGGAAAGCGGGGGATCGTGGCGGTGAACGTTGTTGAGATAGCCAAAACTGAGCTGCGTGGAGCGAACCATCAGGGGAAACGTGCCCAAGCCGTTGTGCTCCACTCCCACTTTCACCATTTGCTCGGGATCGTCGTAGACAGAATCCAGCACCAGGGCGCGAATGCGCTTGTCGCCCTCCGCTTCGCGCAACGCCGCGTAAGCGCCCAAGTTATAGCCCCAAAACCCGAAGCGTGTGGGGTCAAGGTCGTCGCGCGCGGCAAGTACGTCGACGGCCTTGCGCACTTCGTCGGCCTCCCGGTAGCCCAGCGTCGTAATTCCTGAGTTTGCGCCGTGCGCAGCAAAATCAAAAACGAACACATTGTACTGGTGGTCTTGCAGCGCGGAGACCAGCGTCAGCAGTTCTCCGCGGCTGGATTCGTAGCCATGGCACAAAACAATTGTCGGTGCCTGCCGCAAGCCGGGGAAAAACCATCCTTCCCGCTTGCCCAGCTCCGGCACTTGGAAAACCAAGACCTCCGGCCGTCCGGGGAAGCTGGCCATGCTGATTTCGGGCGCGCTGCGTTGCGGCTTGACGATTCGGTAGACGAGAAATCCCGCAATGGCGGACGTCGCCAGCACGGCAAAAAAGGCCAGCGCCAGGACCAAGGTCAATACTTTTGTGTACCACCGCGATGGATACCGCAGCTCAGAAAGGATGTGCATGCGTCGCCTAAGCCGCTGGGTTCGCGGCGCCTCTTGCGTTGAATTTTCTCCTTGGCAGACTCAATGAATTTCATCCTAGCACACGATTCCTGGGGCACTCCGGAATCCCAATAACCTTGTGTCGGATTCGTATCGCCTCCGCGGCGGTCTATCCAGCCGGTCGCGCGCGAATCGGCTATCATAGAGCCAGCATGGCGGGAGCTCACCAAATCCGCGCATCCATGAACATTGTCGACCTGCGTCAGACCACAGTGCGTCAAATCGAGCCGCTACTCGAGGAGGAAGCACGGCACTGGCGGGACGAGTTGCATTGGGACTATCGCGGCGCGCTGGAGCTGATCAAGCGCTTCATGGAAGCGCACGCTCTGGCCGGCTGCGTGGCGTTCGAAGGCGGGGCCGCAGCGGGCTACTCGTTCTATGTTCTCGAAGAACAAAAAGGGCTGATCGGCGGGCTGTATGTTTCTTGTAAGTTCGCCCAGGAAGCTTTGGGCCGCAGGCTGCTCGAAGAAATGCTCTTTTCCATGCGCGCGATTCCGCATTTGCTGCGCATCGAGGCGCAACTCATGCCGTTCAGTGGCCCCGTGGATGCGCCCCTGCTCGACCATGGGTTCCATCTATACACACGCCAATTTATGCTGCTCGATTTACACAAGATGCCGGAGGCAAAAGCAGGCGCTTCCGGCGGCCTGCGCCTGGCACGCTGGAACGACCGCTACTTCGACCCCTGCGCGAAGCTGATTTACCTCGCCTACGCCAATCACGTGGATGGAGAAATCAACGATCAGTACCGCAGCCGCGCCGGCGCGCTCAAGTTCTTGAAGAACATCATTTTGCTGCCGGGATGCGGCCAGTTCGTCCCCGGCGCATCTTTTGTTCTTCACGAGCCGGGGAGCGACGAGTTAGTGGCCGCCGTTTTGACTAGCGAGGTTTCGTCCGGGGTTGGTCACACGACGCAGATTTGCGTTTTACCTGGCTTCCAGGGGCATGGCATCGGGCGCATGCTGATGCAAACTTCAGCAGAAGCCCTGCGCTCGATGAAATTCCGCGAATTGACCCTTACGGTTACGTCCGAAAATCGCACCGCCGTGCAGCTCTACGAAAAACTCGGCTTCCAAACGATCAAGTCATTCACCGCCGGCGTCTGGCCGCGGTAATTCCTAGTCTATTCCGACTTCGAAGTCACGGTGTTTATTATTGGCGGGCTCGCAAAGATCAGGAGATGGAATGCCTCTATTACAACCTCCTTGCGCGGACTCGGAGAAAAATCAAGGATAAACTCGCAACGCAATTCAAACTCCCGCGACTCTCCGGGCTGAGGCGAAAACGTCCACTGCCGTAAACTGTCCGCAACCGCCTGCCGCAGCAAAGGATGTCCACTCACGATTTCAACGCTGTCTACTTTTCCGTCATTTGAAACTGAGATCTTAGCAACAACCGTGCCCGAAATGCGGACCTGCCTGGGCAAGCGGCGGGTAAGACGGAGACATTAAGTGGGTCACGTGAAGGTCAGGCCGCCCCGCAAACAGAGCCTCTCCGTCGATACCCGCATCCCAGGCAACCTTGCGGGCTCTCTCAAACTCGTCCCCCGGCACCCACTTGATGGGCTCTGTTTGAGAGGCGGCCCTAAGACCCAGCTCATAACCAAAAGCCGCCATCTCAGCGAGCCCTTTGAAATCCCAATCGGCTCGATATTCATCACTCGGTTGATGGTAGCGATTCTTCACGTAATCATTGGCCTGCTCTTCGCCCCACGCCGCGTCATGTCCCTTAAATTTCATTCCTTCATTGATCGAGAACGCGGGAATTCCCGCGCGCGCCACGCTGAAGTGATCTGAGCGATAGTAGTGCCCTGCCTCCGGCCGGGAGTCCGGCCGGATAGCCAGTCCAAATTCCTTCGCGGTCGCCTCCACCACGGGATAGAAGGAAGTACGCTCGGCTCCGCTGACTTCCACTTCCTCCGGATCGCCCAACGGCCCTAGCGCGTCATAATTCAAGTCCAGGATCGGATCAACGGGCAGATACACGACCTTCTTTCCCAGATGCTCTGAACCCAGCAGTCCCTGCTCTTCAGCCGTTACCGCCGCAAACAGAATCGAGCGCGGTGGAGCCTTCTTGGCTTTCGCCCATGTTCGCGCCAATTCCAGGAGAATCCCGCATCCGGTCGCATTGTCAACTGCCCCGTTGTAAATATTGTCGCCGGATTTCGTCTTGTCGATCCCGAGATGGTCGTAATGCGCGGTATAGAGAACCGCCTCGTTGTTCTTGTTCGGTTCCGAACCAACGCGCATCGCCATCACGTTGTGCCCCACAAACGGATGCACTTGGCTTGCGACGTGTGCCTTCAACCGTACGCCTAAGTCAATCGGCTTGAAATCGCCCAATTGCGCCTGTTGAAACAACTTGTCCAGGTCCAGACCTGCCATGCTCACAAGCTTTTTTGCAACTTCCACTTGAATCCAGGACGCTGCCTGTAACTTTGGCGCGCTGCCCTTCTCCAAGTAAGACTTCTCGCTTCCCCACGAATTCCGCACCACGTCCCAGCCATAGCTCGCCAGGTCCGTGCGGTGGATGATCAACGTCGCCACGGCACCACGACGGGCGGTTTCTTCAAACTTGTAGGTCCATCGTCCGTAATAGGTCAGCGCCTTGCCCTTGAAGAATTTCGGGTCGTCGGATACCGGCTCGTTCACGAACAGCAGCGCGACTTTGCCCTTCAAGTCATAGCCCTTATAGTCGTCCCACTGATATTCGGGCGCGTTAATCCCGTAGCCGACAAACACAATCGGCGCATCAATATCCGCCGACTCCGTCTGGCTCTCGTTGCTGGTCACAAAATCATCCAGATTTTTCAACGCAACAGGCTGTCCATTCTTTTGCACCAAAGTAAACGTCGTATCCGGAAGCGTCTTCATGCCCACCATAGGCACGCTCTGAAGATATGTCCCTTCATCCGAAGCAGGCTGCAAGCCGTAGCTCTTCAATTGCGCCGCGATATACTCGGCGGCCATGTCCCCGCCTTTTTGGCCCGTGCCACGCCCTTCCAACGCATCGCTGGAGAGATATTTCACGTGCGCACGAATCCTCTCCGGATCAATCTTGACTCGCTTCTTTTGAGCAGCGGCAGAATGCCCCATTCCTAACACGAGGGTGCACACCATCAACGCAGGAAAAACGGTCGAAACTTTCTTTTTCATGGGAGCCCCTACCCTAGAGAGCAGATGCTTTCTCACAACCTAATCTTAAACCGTCCAAATTTCCTTCAGGACGCGCCGGAAATTGCCGCCGAGGATGGCTTCGATGTTGGCGTCGCTGTACTTGCGGCGGATCAATCCTTCTGCGAGATCGAAGGGCCGTTTGGCGAAGTTGTACCCGTCGAGATCGATTTTGTCGCGAAAGCCGTAAGTGCTCTTGTAGCCTGCTTTGAGCTGCTTATATTCTTCAGCCGGCATGGCGTCATAGCCAAGCAGATCAATGTCGCTGCCGACGCCGACGTGCTCGACCCCAACCAGCTTCGCGACGTAATCGAAGTGGTCCAGCATGGCATCGACACCGGTCGGCTCTTTCGGGCTGACGAACATGCGCACCTCCGTGATGCCCATCACCCCGCCCTTGGCCGCCATCGCCTTGATGGCTTCATCGGTCTTGCAGCGCGGATGATTCGGGTTCAGCGCGCGGCAGTTCGAATGCGTAATGAGCACCGGCTTTTTCGACACTTCGAACGCGTCCAGCGTCGTCTTGTCGCCGCAGTGCGAAACATCCACCGCCATGCCAAGCTTGTTCATGCGCTCGACAATGCTCACGCCAAAATCAGAGAGGCCTTCGTCGCGTCGCTCCGTGGAGCCGTTTCCAATCAGCGTGCGCGCGTTGTAAGTGAGCTGCGAGACGCGTTGCCCGAGTCCGTAAAAATAGTCAACGTCGTCCGCTTTCCTGAAATGTTCTGAGTTTTGAATGCCGAGGATGAGCCCCACTTTCCCCGAAGCTTTAATACCGTCGAGCCGCTCCGGGGTATCCACGCGTTCGAACCACGCATCGTGACGCGCCAAAAGACTGTTGTAACCGGAGAGAAATTGCAGCGTCTCCAGGTACGCGTCGGGACCGCCCGTCCCGATGGCGATATGAAACACATTGATGCCCGAGTTTTTATAGGGAGTGAAGTCTTCCGCCTTGAAGTTTTCCGGGTTGCCCAGCATTTTCCGCGTTGCGCTCGGACTAATCCACAGCGGAGCGAGCATGTCGATAACCGTGGACCGCTGCGCAAGCTCAACCGCGCGCGAAGAGTACTCTGGCCCGCCGGCAAACAGCAGATAGCGGCCACGATGAATCATCGCCGCACCAACAGCGGCGCTGCCTGCAGCCGACTTCAGAAAGTTTCTACGATTCATGTCTTTCCTCTGGATGCCCATTATTTCTTCACCGCGCGATCCTTTAGCAGGTTCTTCAGCTCGCTCATGAATTCCTGCACATCTTTGAAGTCCATGTACACCGACGCGAACCGAACATACGCCACTTTGTCCAGCTTTTTCAGCCGGTGCATAATCATTTCCCCGATTTCCGTGGTCGTCAGCTCGCGCTCGGTGGACTCATGCACCACGGCTTCAATTTCATCCACAATCCCTTCCAGCTTCGACGTGGCCACGGGCCGCTTTTCGCACGCCTTCAAAAGTCCTTGCAAAATTTTCTGCCGTTCGAAGCGCTCACGCCGCCCGTCCTTCTTAATCACCATGTAGGGAATTTCATCGATGCGCTCATAGGTGGTGAAGCGGCGGCTGCATTTCAGGCACTCGCGCCTGCGGCGGATGGTGTCCCCGCCGCGGCCTTCCCGGGAATCGATTACTTTGTCATCCACATGCGCACAAAAAGGGCACTTCACGAGGCTGGGTCTCCTTATTGTTATCGGGCTGCTTCGCCCTCTAAATCTTTCTCATGCGCTAACTCGCGCAACTTCCCCAACGATAATCCTTCCTGAATCAGAAACGGTACGCCCGCTAACGTAACCACGGCGAAGCCGATTAGCCAAAGAACCACGGCTGCGGCGGTGGCCGGCTCCGTTTCTACCCCAAATATCTTCGTATACACAAGCACCGAGGCAAGCTGCGCACCGCCCCCCACGGCCGGCAACTGCACAACCGATCCCACCAGCGAGAACGCCATCACCAGCATCACTTCCGCCAGGCTGAGCTCCGCCATTCTTGGTGAAGCGTTGCCAAAAGCGTGGGTTCCCCAGTAGTACACCAGCAGAATCAAAAACCAGTGCGCCGCAGAATAGAAAATGGCCAGAAGCAGCTCCCTCACGTCGCGGATCGCTTGCACGCCGCGCACAAAGCCAAGCAAGATTCGCGCCATTGGTCCGCGCCAGCCATGCATTGTTCGCCAGCCTTCCAGCCGTCTCTCCAGCAAGGCTGTGCCGTGCAACCTCAAGTACACCAAAAACACCACGGCACCTGTCACGCCCGCAAACAATAACGTGCCTGCAGTTTTCGCAGCGGTTCCAAGCGCCGACGTGGTCTCTCCGCCGCCCGACTGCGAATTAACAAAAAACAATGCCAGCGCCGCAATCACCGCGGTGCTGGCAGTATCAAACAAACGCTCCAGCGCATAGATGCCGAACATATCCGCGATCGGCAGCTTCTCCTTCCGCGCTAGTAACAGCGGTCGAACTGGCTCCCCGGGACGCCCCAGGATAAACATCGCGGCAAATCCCGCCAGCGTCATTTTGTAAATGACCCAGAAGCGCGAAGCTCCCAGATTCCCTTGAAATACTTGCCATCGCAGCGCGCGAATGGCGTAGCAGCCATAGATTACGAATACCGGCAACAGCAACAGATAAAGATTGGCTCCCGCCACAGCGTGGAGCAGTTTTTGTCCGCTGAAATTGGCTTTGTGAACGAATCCGCTGGACTGATAAACAACAAACCCGGCCAGCGCAACTCCGGCCAGGATGATGAGCAGCTTCCTCGACGATGTTTGCATGCGCTGGCCAGACTAACGGTAGCCCCTCATCGCGTCAAGTTGCGACAGACACCTTGACACAGCGCACAAGCCATTCAGAATGGAGCGCATGGACGCCACCCTCAATAGTCGCCTTTCCATGATTACCCTGCTGGATGTAGACGGCAAAGAAGTCCGGTTTGGTTCGCTATGGATCCGCCAGCCCACCGTGGTGGTCTTCCTGCGGCACTATGGTTGAATCTTCTGCCGCGAGCACGTCGCGCAGTTGCGCGCCCGCGAACAGGCTTTCCGACACCGCGGCGCGGCCTTGGCAGCCGTAGGACTTGGCGATCGCACCTATGCTCGCGCTTTTCGCGACGAAACAGGCATCACTTTCCCCCTGCTCATTGATGAGAAGCGCGAAGCCTATTCCGCCATGGAACTGAAGAGCGCAAACCTGCTTCACTTGTTGCGAAGCGACAATGCCCAGGCCCGCACCCGGGCCAAGGCCGCCGGGCACTCGCAGCACAATCTCGGACTCGGCCGAAACCCGTTCCAATTGGGCGGCAGTTTTGTCTTCGGGCCGGGTGACGTCGACCGGTTCTCGCACCGAAGTGAAACTTTCGGCGATAATGCCCCAATTGAGGCCCTGCTTGCAGCACTCCCCTGAGTGCGCCTCCCACCCTTGTAGAAGTCCCTTGTTCTGAGTAAGATGCCATTCCAATGACGGTCGAAAGCCTGGCCCGGATTCAAAGGGAACATTTCGCTAGCAGTTTTCGTTCCATAGTTGGCAGGCCGAGATGGACTGCCAGCGGTTTTTTGAGAGATAAGCCGGCTCGCAGACACGCCTTGCACCGTAGTAGGTTCAGAGGCTGATGATACGTTGGAGCAGGATGCCCAACTTGTCCAGCAATGCCTCCAGGGCGACGGGTCGGCCTGGGAGGAACTTGTGCGTCGCCACACGCGCCGCATCTTTAACATCTGCTATCGGTTCACCGGCAACCGCACGGAAGCCGAGGACCTCACGCAGGATGTGTTCCTCCGGGTCTATCGTACTTTGGCGAGTTACCGCTCGGCTTATGGCGGTTTCGCTACATGGATGACCAGCGTGACGCGGAATTTGCTGATTGACCATTACCGTAGAACGAAGAGGGATCGCGTTACCGATTCCCTGGACGATGCTATGCCGATCGTGGAGAACAAAGAATCTGTCGCGCGCCGCCCGGATGAGCAGGCGCTCTTGGGTGAATTGAGGGGGCAGGTCCAGTCGGCGCTCACGCGGCTTTCGCCCGAACTACGCGAAGCGGTGATCTTGCGCGACCTGCAGCAATTGGAGTACATCGAGATACAGCGAGTGCTGGAAGTGCCGGAAGGAACCGTGAAGTCACGCATCAATCGCGGGCGCATCGAATTGGCCAGGATTCTGCAGCAAATGGGAGTGCGCCCGGCATGACACCTGTGGTGAAGATTTTCGGAGCGAGCGGCGGAGCAGGACAATGACTTGGACTTGCGAACAAACCGAAGCACGCTTGAGCGACTACCTCGACGGGCTGCTGGACGCCGCGGAATGGAGCGCTTTCAATCAGCATGTGAACACCTGCGCGACCTGCACGCCGTTGGTAGCGAGCGTGGCGCACACGCTGGGCGGGCTGTATGCATTGGAACAAGTCGAGCCGCCTCCGCAACTGGAAACGGCGATCCTGAGGGCCACCCTGGGTGCAGTGCCTAGCAAGCTGGATTTCTGGGCCTGGCTGCGCAGTTTACAATCTCCTCGGTTTGTTTACGGCGCCGTTTCTGTGGCCGCGACGATCGTGTTGTTGCTGACCGCCACCGGTTTCAATTGGCGGAAGCCGAAACTTGCTGACCTCGCTCCCGCAACGGTCTATCACAGAGCCAATGGCTATGTGCATGTCGCTTATGCCCGGAGCACGAAGTTTGTCAGCGATCTCCGCGTAGTCTACGAAATTCAATCCCGCATGAACGAAGGGGACCAAAGTCCCGCCATGCGCGAAGAAACGATTCCCCAGTCCTCTCCCAAGAAGGAGCCGGGCAGGACGGACAATACCAATCCGTCCACTCCGAAGCAGCAGAACCGAGCCAACGATATTAGCAGGCGGCTCGAAGTGCTGGCCTGCGAATTCCCGATCTTGAGCGGCTCACTGGTGGACAGGAGAGTGCCATGAACTGTGCCGTCCATACCGATGTGGACGCTGTCGGTTACTGCCGCAATTGCGGCAAGGCCATGTGTTCGACGTGCGTGCGCCCCGTGCGCGACGTTCTCTACTGCGAAGATTGCCTGGCCAACCTCATGGGAATTCCCGGCGCCACTGCGGCCTACGGAGCGCCAGCATCTGCCCCTGGGACGCTACCGCCTCCACCTCCAAGCGCTCGCCCCGGCGGCAGCCCCGGCGTTGCTTTTTTCCTCGGACTCTTCCCCGGACTTGGCGCTGTCTACAACGGCGAATACAACAAAGCGCTGATTCACATTGTGGTTTTCACTGCGATCATTGTCGGCCTCAATGGCGACATGGGCGACAGTGCAGACTTGTTGCTTTCTCTCTTGCTTGCTGGCTTTGTTCTCTACATGGCTTTCGACGCCATGCGTATTACCAAGGCCAGGAACTTGGGCGAAACGCCAGTCGATCCGCTCGAGTCCTGGAGCACCAACCGCCCGATCGGCCCGATGATTCTCATCGGGCTTGGCGTCATTTTCCTGCTGCACAATTTCAATATTTTCCCCTTCTATCGGTTCTGGCGCTTGTGGCCTCTGGTTTTGATTGGCGTTGGCGTGCTGATGTTTCGTAACAGGATGGGCCGCTCATGAGCGGCGTTGGGAGAGGATGATTTTCGATGAGTGATCGCGTTCGTTGCAATTGCCGGCGCTGCATGATCCGCGGCCTAATGGGTCCGGCGGTTGTCATCACCGTTGGCGTTTTGTTCCTCCTCGACCAGGTGCGCGGCGGATACTTTTCTTTTGGCAACACGTTTCCGGTGATCCTGATTGTCATTGGTGCAATCAGCCTGGCAAGTGCGCTTGCTCCAACCGATGGGCACATCTCTGGCCCGCTTCCCCCCGCGCCGCCAGGGACCATGCCGCCGCAGAACCCTCAGGGACAGGCGCGCTGACGCTCCATGGCAGATTCCCGCCCATCTCAGCGATCGCTCTTCCCCGGCCTCGCCCTGTTGCTTGTCGGCCTGCTCCTGTTAGTTCATAACTATCGCGGGCTGGACATTTCTCAACTCTTTCACTATTGGTGGCCTCTCATCATCATTTTCTGGGGCGCGATTAAGCTCTATGAACGTGCCGTGGCCAGCCGTTCTGGACAGGGGGCCTCCACAATCTCGGGTCGGGAGATTTTGCTGGTTCTCAGCCTCCTTTCGCTGCTGGGAATGGTTGCCGCCTATGACTTCGTGAAAGACAAAGCTCCAGAGTTTGGCGTCGATTGGCCGCGAGGAGGCGACAGATTCGGTTTTGACTTGAACGTCGATCCGAAACCGGTTCTCTCCGATGCCCGCATCGTTATTCGCAACGGGCGCGGCGACATTACCGTCCGCTCTTCGAATGAAGCGCAGGTTCGTGTGGATGGCAAAAAGAATGTCAACGCCTGGAGCGAGAACGACGCACAACACATCGCTTCCGCAGTCTCCGTCGAAATTGCCAAGAATGGCGACGCTTATGAAGTTCGGCCAGTCAATTCGAGTAGGGGTGACTCGCGCATCAGTTTGGATATGGAAGTATCCGTTCCCAAGAAAGCTTCGCTCACCATTCGCAACGAGCGGGGCGATGTATCCGTCTCCGACATGGACAAGACCGTGACCGTCAACACCACAAACGGGAATGTTGAGGTGCGCGACACGGCCGGCGACGTCACGGTGGACACGCAAAGGGGCGACGTTAAAGTTTCCGACACCAAGGGCAACGTAAAAATCGGTGGGCGCGGCGGCGAAGTGAATGTTTCCGGAGCATCCGGCACGCTCACCGTCGATGGGGAGTTCCATGGACCCGTTCGCGCCGACAAAATCGCCAAAGGCGTGCACTTTGTCTCCCACCGCACCGATCTGACAATCAGCCAGCTCAGTGGTCATATGGATGCGGGCCCAGGCCATCTCGAGATCGCTGATGCTCCCGGCAATCTCACCCTGCGCGCCAATTCCGACGACATTTCCATCGAGAATGCCGGCGGCAAATTAAAAGTAGAGAATCGCAACGGCAACATAGAGGTGCGCTTTTCGCAGCCACCCAAGGACGACATCGAAATTTCGAATTCTTCCGCACCGATCACACTCATCTTGCCTGAATCTTCCAGTTTCGAGATTGGCGCAGACTGCCACTCCTGCGACATCGATTCCGAATTCTCGGCGGACTCTTTAAAGCAAACGCAAACTGGCGGCGACTCTCATTTGGAAGGAAAATACGGCAACGGCCGCGGCCCCAAAATCCTTCTGAAGACCAGCTACGGCTCCATCTCCATTCGCAAAACCAGCTAGGCCTGCGCCCGGGTGATTTCGTTCCGGCAGGTTCGTCAAGCACTCCTGCTTTGCCAAACAAATTAGTTTGTTTTGAAAACTAGCTTGCAGCGCAAGCTAGCTTGCGGCTCCCTCTCGCTCCCCTTCCAAATTAGCAAGCTATTCATTCTAAAAGGGATAGCTCCCAGCATAAGTTAAGCCTATTCGAATGGACCCCTCTTTAGCGCTTTCCGAATTCTCTAATGACATCCTACGAGCCAGCGGGAAATCCCAGGCTGGCAGCTTGTTGGCCGAGTTGCTGCCACTCCGTGGTAGAAGGCGACCCGCCACTGCTGAGGATTCCCCCGAAAAGAGTTTGCAGGCATGGCGCGGCAATCAGCGGAGCGCTTGGAACCGGCAGAGTCGGCACGCTAACATCGGGCTGATTGAAATTCAGCGCATTCGCAAGACTCGAGATGTCATTGCTGGCGTCGCGCGGTGTTAACGGTGCGAGCCCCCAGCGCCATTCAATCAGCTTCAGCACCGAAGTGTGGTCGAACACCAGCGAACTCACCGTCGGGCTCCCGGGGTTTCCCTTCGTGAACGGCGATGCGACAACCGTGGGCACGCGGAAACCCAGCAGAGTTTTTCCGTTCACGATGTCGGTATCCACCTGGTTCGCCGCGGTCGCGCGAGGCGGCGCAATGTGTTCGAAGAAACCGCCCCACTCATCGAAATTCACGATAAACACGGTGCTTGCCCAGTTCGGCCCATTCGCCACGGCCTCGAAGGTTTTATAAAGGAATTTGTCTCCCTCGCGAATGTCCGCGTGAGGATGGTCATCGTTTCCGGTGCCGTCGTCCAGAATGGTGTACTTGGGATCCACGAAAGAAACGGCGGGAAGCGTTCCAGTAGCGGCAGCGGCAAGGAACTCGTCATAGAGCTTCGATATCCCTAGATACTTCGTGCCCCACAACGCGGTGAACGGCACGTTCGAAAAATAGTAGTTACCGCTCACGCCAGCTTCGGCAAGCCGGTCCCAAATCGTGGGCAAAGAAGTGAAATTGACACTGTCGTCCAGACGATCCGTTTGCGCGGCGTGGATAAAAAGACGGTTTGGAAAAGTCGGCCCGAGAATCGAGGCAAAGTAGCGATCGCAAGTCGTATAGTTTCGCGCCAGCGCGGTGTAAAACGGAATATCCGCTTCGCCGTAGTAGCCGATGGAATAGATGTCGTTGCTTCCTGCCCGCAGAAAGCCGTCCATGGCGCCGTTGTCGTATTCCACGCGCCCGCCATTGTAGGAATGATCCGGGCTCGGATGAGGGCAGCCGGTATTGTCCCCCGAAAGGGAATAGGTCGGATGCGAGACGCCGTTCTTGTCGACGAACGTCAAGCCAGCTTGCTTCCCATCCGCATTGGGAAACCAACCAAAAAAGTGATCAAAGCTGCGGTTTTCCATCGTCACCACAACGATGTGCTCAATACCTGAATCGGCAGGATTGGGCAAAGCTGCCAAAGACAGCAGAGGGCCCTGCACCGGCAAGAATTTACTGGAACCACAAGCCGCTCCGAACAAGGCCGCGCCCGAGGCGAGCCCCGCGTTTTTAATCAAGTCGCGACGATTAATCTTCATGACCACACTCCCAAGAACAAGGAATTGAGATTTCGGACACTTTCAGTGGCGCCCGGAGGCTGGGAGCAATGGGACTGGAGGATAAATCTTCGGGAGAAGCTGGCAATCGGGTGTAAACCTGAAATAAGATTCTGGAAAAAGAAACAGGAACGGGATAGTGACTTTACCTTAGGACCTGGCTTAACGCTCGGCCAAGCGATTCAGCTCCGCAAAAAAGGTGGGGAACGAGACAGCAGCGCACTCGGCGTCGCGAATCACACTCTTCCCTTCGGCGGCAAGCCCCGCCACGGCAAATGCCATGGCGATGCGGTGATCGCCGTGCGGCTCAATCTCTGCGGCGTGCAGCTTACCCGTGCGGCGCCCTTCCACTTTCAATCCGTCCGGCCTTTCTTCGACCTTAGCTCCCATGCGACGCAGATTCTCAGCCACCGCAGAAATTCGATCGCTCTCCTTCACTCGCAGTTCGGCCGCATCGCGAATTTCGATGCCTTCCTCTGTAAATGGACCGAGCGCGGCCAGCATCGGCAGTTCATCAATCACCAGCGGAATGCGCGCGCCGGCAATCACTCCACCTTTCAGCGAAGCACCTTTCACGGCCAAGTCACCAATGATTTCGCCCTGCGAGCTTTTAAGTCCTAGCATCTGTATCGAAGCACCCATCTCGGCAAACACATCGAGAATTGCCGTGCGTGTCGGATTCAGACCCACGTTGTGGATGAGCACGTTGGAATCGGGAAACAGCGAAGCGGCGGCCAGAAAAAATACCGCAGAAGATAAATCTCCCGGCACATCGAGCGATTTCGCGGCGAGCGTAACGCTTCCATTTCCTCCAGCCAGACCGCGCAGGCGAATGGTCTGGCCATTTTTTTCGACATTTACGCCAAACTCTTCCAGCGCCAGTTCGGTGTGATCGCGCGTGCGCGCGGGCTCGGTTACGCTGGTGACGCCATCGGCAAACAACCCGGCGAGCAGCACTGCCGACTTCACCTGCGCGCTGGCCATCGGCATCTGATAATCAATCGCTGTCAGCTTCGTGCCGCGAATTTCCAGCGGCGCGAAATTATCATCGCGGCCGCGAATATCGGCGCCCATTTCCCGCAGCGGAGCAATCACGCGCTTCATGGGCCGCTTTTGCAAGGAATCGTCTCCAGTGAGTTTCGAGGAAAAATTCTGCCCTGCCAGGATTCCCGCGAGAAGCCGCATCGTTGTGCCGGAGTTTCCTGCGTCGAGCGCGCGCCAACTGCCTTTCAATCCATGAGCCCCGCGCCCGGTGATGCGCACTGTGTCTTTTATGGTCTTAACTTCCGCACCCAGCGCACTCATGCAGTCCAAAGTGCTATGGCAATCTGCCGCCGCAGAAAAATGCCGCAATTCGCTCGTTCCTTGCGCAAGCGCCGCCAGCATCGCATAGCGATGCGAAATGGACTTGTCGCCGGGCATTTCCACGGCTCCGTTCAAGTATTTCGCAGGCTGGATCGTTTCCTTCTTCACGCTAAAAATTCTAGCACGCCTGTCCCTGCGGCCAGTTTTTTCTGCCGCACCGGCTGTCCTTCGCGCTGAAATCCCACCGCCTTCCGATACGTATCATAGAGTGAGGAGAAAATTCGCAATGTCAGCCCGCAGTCAGTTCGTTCAAGTCGCTACGAAGTTCGGCATGCTCGTTGCCGCGATCTTTGTGGTCACCGTTTTGCTCGCCGCAATGCCCGGTCACCATGCGCCCGGTACGCAAACTCAGGAGCCGCAGCAGCAGCCGCCCCCGCAGACACAACAACCACCGCAACAAGTCATGGATCCCAATATGCCCGGGATGGATATGGACGACGCGAAGGCTAGCGAAGCACACGCCGTTCACGATATGACGACTGGAGAGCATGCGCACAACGCGCACATGCACATGACCGCGCCGCGCCCGCAAACTGCCGAAGATGCCGCGCGCGCTAAAGACATTGTCGAGCAACTCCGCAACGGCATCGCCAAATACAAGGACTATCGCGTCGCGCTCACCGATGGCTACAAGATTTTTCTACCCAATCTGAAGCAGCCCGAATATCACTTCACGAATTACATGAACGGCTTCCTCGAAGCCTTCACGTTCGATCCGGCGCGGCCCACCTCCCTGCTCTATAAAAAGACTTCCACCGGCTATCAACTGGTCGGCGCGATGTACACCATGCCCAAGCGCGCGACGGAAGAGCAGCTCAATGAACGCGTTCCGCTAAGCGTGGCGAACTGGCATCTTCACGCGAACCTTTGCATGCCGCCTGCGAATCAGCGCCGCAACGCCGACTGGACCAAGTTCGGCTTGCGCGGCTCGATTGCCACGCAGGAAGCTTGCGACGCCGCGGGAGGCCGCTTCCATCCCGTAATCTTTGGCTGGATGGTCCATGTCTACCCGTACGAAGATTCCACCGAAAAAATCTTCGCCATGCATCACCACGACTGAGTCGGAGCACCGAATCCACCTTGTCATAAACTAAATTCCCGGAGAAAGCCTGGGGAAATGAAGCGGGTTCTAGGACGCCCAGCCTAATCTTCCTACCGGGGCAACCTCCCGCCGTCCAATTGCCTCTAGTACGTGTGCCGCGTATTATGGGACGTTCATGCTTACGGCCCGGCCGCATCTGTCGAATCGTGTCGCTGCTCCTTTCCTCGCTCTCCTCGCGTTTTGCGCCGCGCTGTGCCTGATTCCCGGCCTTCTTGAGGCCCAGCAGCAGCCGGAAATCCTTCCCCTTAGTCAAGTTCGTGCCGGCATGCAAGGGTATGCCTACACGATTTTTGCCGGGGACCAGATTGAGAAGTTCGACCTGGAAGTCATCGGCGTGTTGGACAATTTTCTTGGCCCGAAGCAATCCATCATTCTGGTTCAACTGAAAGGGCCGAAAGTGGAACATACGGGCGTCGTAGCCGGAATGAGCGGTAGCCCGGTCTATCTGGACGGCAAGCTTGCCGGAGCGCTTTCCCTGAAGCTTGGCATTTTCACCAAAGAGCCCATCGCGGGAGTCACTCCGATTCAGGATGTTTTGAATCCTCCACCTTCGGCCGCCGCAGAGATTCCCTCGCAACAGTTCGGAGTTCCATCTTCAGCATCTGCAGGCGCGATGCTTCCCTCTGGCTCCGCGCTTGAGCCGATCGAGACACCGCTGGTCTTCTCCGGCTTTCAGCCCGCGACACTCCAACAGTTCGCCAGCCAGATTCAGGGCTACGGCCTCGTCGCCACACAAGGCGGCACGACGGCTCCGAGCCCGCAGGACGGTCATTTAGTGGCGGGCGACATGGCGGGCATGGTTTTGGTGCAGGGAGACGCGTCCATCAATTCTGCGTGTACGGTCACGGCGGTGGAAAGGGACCGCGTGTTCCTTTGCGGCCATCCGTTCTTGAATCTTGGCGACGTGCAGCTTCCCATGGCGCGAAGCCGTGTAGTCATGACCCTCTCCTCGGATCTTGCCTCAACGAAAATCGTTAACGTTGCAGGTTCCATCGGCACGATCACAAGCGACCACCTGACAGCGGTCACGGGCAAGCTCGGCGCGCCTCCCGCAATGATCCCACTGGATCTGACTCTGCGAGCATCCAACTCGGAAAAGAAACTGCACTTTGAGATCGTCAACCATCCTAAACTCACCCCGCTGCTGGTGGCACTGACGACATTCAATGGCTTAACGCAAAACTCCGCCTACGGGGAGGGCACGACACTGCACCTTACCGGTGAGATTCGCCTCCAAGGGCATCCGGCCGTGGAAATCGAAAACACGTTTGCTCCCGGTGACACCCTTTCTCCCGACGGTCTGCCGATCGCTCTTACGATGCAGAACGTTTTTGGACGGCTTTTCTCCAACACGTTTGAGCCCGCGAAGGTCGAGGGCATTTCGCTGCACGTCGAGAGCGTTCCGGGGAGAAAATCCTTCACGATTGAAAGCGCATGGCTCGAAAAGGGAGAGGCGGCTCCGGGCGAGACTCTGCGCGTTCGCGTTCTGGTTCGGCCGTACCGCGGCGCGCCGCAGATCCAAGAAACGACAGTTCGCGTACCCGAGCAGGCATCCAGAGGAACGACTCTTCGCGTCCTGGTCAGCGACGGCGACTTGCTCAATCGCGCTTCACGCGGCTTCGCCTTCGCCGGCACCGGAGGCGGTCCCGCGGGCCTCGACCAGCTCATCTCCCTGCTAAACCGCGAGCGGCGCAATGACCGACTCTATGTGGGACTCTTTGTTCCGGCGCCGACGCTGCTTTGGGACGACAAAGAGCTTCCTAACATTCCGCTCTCGCAAGTCAATATCGTGGACGGTCGCCCGGCTCCCGGGAGCGTGCAGGTGCTTCGCGAGTCGCTGGCCAGCGAAGCTTCCATTCCGCTCGGGGGCCCCGTCTCCGGCGTCATCTCGCTCAATCTCCAAATTCGGTGAACGAACAAATGCCCACTACCAGCCCTCAGCAGCACTGGAACATTCTTCTCACTAGCCACACGTCACTCACCACTCGCCGCTTTTTTCGCCTTTTTTCTTTTTCCTTACTTCTTTACTTCCTTACTTCTTTTCCTCTTCCTTCGGAACACACTCGCCGATGGCGGCAATCCACTTACGACGAATTCCTGAAGGGTACGGCGCATGGCGTCGCGGTGCGCAGCGACGGGCGCCTGGAACTAGCTCCCAAATTCACCTTGTTGGCTGATGCGGACGCTTCTTATCTGTGGTCGGTGCGGCTCGATGCAAAAGGCACGCTGTACGCGGCGGGCGGCTCACCCGGAAGAGTATTTCGGTTTGATTCGAACGCCAAGCCTACCGTGGTGTTCGATTCCACGGACCTTTCGGCACAAGCCATCGCATTTGATTCGAAAGGCACGCTCTATGTGGGCACTTCACCGGACGGCAAGGTTTACAAAGTTTCTGCTTCCGGCGAGAAGTCCGTATTTTTTGATCCCAAGACAAAATACATTTGGGACCTAGCCTTCGCGCCCGATGGCACACTGTACGTTGCTACCGGAGACAAAGGACAGCTTTTCGCGGTAACACCCGACGGCAAGGGCGAACTGTCTTATTCGAGCGACGAAGCCCACATTCGCGTGCTCGCGTTCGATGCCAACAAGAATCTCATCGCCGGGACCGAACCCAACGGCCGCATCCTGCGCATCTCGCGCACTGCGGGACAAGGTGGCGGCAAAAACGCCAAGACCGGCACTTCAGCCGCTGAGGGATTCGTCCTTTACGAAACTTCGAAGCGTGAAGTCACTTCGCTTGCGGTGGCCTCGGATGGAAGTATCTACGCTTCCGCGATTGGAGAGAAACCGCGCACGGGCGCGGGCGCTCCCACAACGGTCATTGCCACGCCGCAAGGAACGACCACGATTACGACCGGAGTGAGCGGCCTGGCGCAAGCACAAGGACAGATCCAGCCCCCGTTTCTTCCATTTCCTTCGCTGGTTTCCAGCAGCATTTATCGCATCCATCCTGACGGCGCTCCGGAAGAACTTTGGACTTCACGCGAGGATTCCGTGTACGCCCTCGGACTTGCCTCTGATGGTCGCCTTCTTGCCGGAACCGGCAACAATGGGGCGCTACTTGCCATTGACGGCCGCGGCGTTTTTGCTCAACTCGCCAAGGCCGGCTCTTCCCAAATCACCGGCATCGCTGGAAATGGCTCGGGGAAAGTTTTCTTGTGCACTTCGAATCCGGGAAAAGTGTTTTCCCTCGGCCCGGAATATGAAGCCGAGGGCACCTACGAGTCGCGCTCTTTCGACGCACAACTGTTTTCGCAATGGGGGCGCATCGAGTGGTGGAGTCCTCCGGCGGCTTCCTCGCCGAAATCCGGTTCAGGCTCGAATGCCGCGCATGGAAATGATCCGCGAGTTGAGTTTTTTGTTCGCAGCGGCAACACGGATGACCCAGGCAAGGAGTGGTCCCGCTGGTTTGGCCCGTACAGCAAATCTGGCGCCGCCACGGAAGCGCCGTCAGCTCGCTTTGCGCAATGGAAAGCAGTCATTCACGATGGGCGCCCCGGCGACGGTCTCGATTGGGTAAGCCTGGCGTATCTTCCGCGCAACGTGGCTCCGGTGATCGACGGAATCGCGATTCAGGAGCCCGGAGTGCGCGCGCAGAGCCAGCCCTCGGTCACGTCCAACCAACCCGCCCCTGTTGCATTGAAAATGCCAACTGCGCCGACCGCCGCTGGAGTGACCATCGCGCAAAGCTCATCGTCGAGCCGATTCGAGCAACCGCCGCAGGGGGTCATGCAAAAGGGATATCAAACAGTCCTCTGGACTGCGCACGACGACAACGAAGATGAATTGCAATATGCCGTCTACTTTCGTGGAGAAAATGAAAAAGAGTGGAAGCTCCTGAAGGACAAACTCGACCAAAAGTTTTATTCCTTTGATACGACGGCCCTGGCTGACGGCGCCTATTACTTGAAGGTTGTTGCCACCGATGCGCCGTCGAATCCGCCGGCCGCCGCGCTCACGGCGGAACGCGAGAGCGAACGGTTTGAAGTGGACAATACGCCGCCCGTTGTCGAGGATCTGCGCGTTGGGCTCCCCTCCGGGAAAATGAGCGGAGGGCATTCAGCTTCCTTTACGGCGCGCGATGCAACTTCCGCCATTGACCACGCGCAATACAGCCTGGATGGCGGTGAATGGATTCTCGTCTCGCCCAACAACGGCATCAGCGATGCCCCGGTCGAGCACTATGATTTCGGCATCCCGGCGGCATCTGCTGGAGAGCACACGCTGGCCGTCCGTGTTTACGACCGCTTTGAAAATGTCGGCACGGCTAAAACTACTTTCAACGTTCCTGCGTCCAAGCCCTAATTCCCCGAGGTTTGCATGAAGCGAAGCAGCTTTCTGCGCGTCGCCTATTTCGCAGGATTCCTGGCGCTCCTCTTTCCTTCTCACAAATTGCATGCAGACAACGGATATGACGCCTGGTTGCGTTATGCCCCGTTGAAAGAAGCGGAACGCGCAAAGTTCGCTGCGTTCCCGTCCGCTCTAGTTGCGCGGAGTGATTCACTTCTGCTGCAAACGTCCCAGAAAGAACTTATCCGCGGCGTGCGTGGCATGTTGGGGCGCGAGCTTCGTGTCGAGAAGGAATTGCCAAAGGAGAGCGCGATCCTCCTGGGAACGCTGGCCGACCTGCATTTGCTTGCTCCCGAGTTGCACGCGCCAGAGCTTCGCGCCGACGGCTTTTGGTTGGCGAACGATCGCATCAACGGACACGACTGCTTGATCATCGCAGGCGCGACAGATCGTGGGACTTTGTATGGCGTATTTGCTGTGCTTCGCAAGATCGCGTTTGTAGAGGGCTTAAGCCATTTGCAGGAACAGCAGGAGCCCGCAAATCCCATTCGGTGGGTGAATGACTGGGACAATCTTGACGGTCGCATCGAACGCGGTTATGGCGGCCGTTCCATCTTCTTTGAGAATGGCAGCGTTCGCACAGACCTCTCGCGCGCCAGCGATTATGCGCGCCTGCTCGCTTCGGTTGGCATCAATGGATGCATCGTCAACAACGTGAACGCAGACCCACGCGTTTTGGCTCCGGATTTTCTTCCGCAACTGGCGCGCATTGCGGATGCTTTTCGCGCCTGGGGCGTGCGGCTCGGCATTTCTGTGGATCTGAGCAGCCCTAAGTCGCTTGGCGGCCTGGACACGTTCGATCCTCTCGACCCGCGGGTGCAATCGTGGTGGAAAGAAAAGGCCGATGAGATTTATCGCCTGATTCCAGACTTCGCGGGATTCCTGGTGAAGGCGGACTCCGAAGGCCGCCCTGGCCCCTCAAGCTACGGACGCACCCCGGCAGACGCCGCGAACGTCGTGGCGCGTGCGCTGCAGCTGCATGGCAGCATCGTCATGTATCGCGCGTTTGTCTACGACCATCATCTCGACTGGCGCAATCCAAAAAACGACCGGGCAAGGGCCGCTTACGACATCTTCCACCCTCTCGACGGCAAATTCGATGACAACGTCATCGTCCAGATCAAGCACGGCCCCATCGACTTTCAGGTGCGCGAGCCAGCGTCTCCCCTCTTGGGCACCCTGGAAAAAACCAACGAGGCCATCGAGCTGCAAATCACGCAGGAATATATGGGGCAGCAACGCCATCTTTGTTTTCTCGTTCCCATGTGGAAGGAAGCGCTCGACTTCGACATGCGCGTGGGCGATCGCGCCACTCCAGTAAAGAACATCGTCTCGGGCCAAATCTTTCACCGTGCTCTGGGCGGATTCGCCGGGGTTGCGAATGTCGGCCTCGATGCAAACTGGATGGGGAATCCCATGGCCATAGCGAATCTTTATGGCTTCGCGCGCCTCGCCTGGGATCCCAATCTTTCCTCTGCCAACATCGCCGACGAGTGGACGCGCCTAACCTTCGGAAATGATCCCGTAGCGGATCGCACCATCGACGCCATGCTTCTCTCGTCATGGCCAACGTATGAAAACTACACAGGACCGCTCGGCGCTGGCACGCTCACAGACATTTTGGGCAGTCACTACGGGCCGGGTGTCGAATCGTCAGAGAGAAACGGTTGGGGCCAATGGCACCGCGCCGACCACGACGGCATTGGCATGGACCGTACTATTGCCACGGGCACGGGTTATGTGGGGCAGTATTCGCCGGAAGTCCAGAAGGAGTTCGAGACCCTGGCGGCTACTCCTGATTCCCTGCTCTTGTTTTTCCATCATGTGCCGTACACGTATAGGCTGAAGTCCAGTAAGACGGTGATTCAGCACATCTACGATTCGCACTACAAAGGCGCGGAGCGCGTGCGCGAGTTCGTCAAGATGTGGGAGTCCATTCGAAATTTGGTCGGCGACGATGAGCGCTATGAGTTTGTTTTAAAGAGGCTCAGATACCAAGAAGGCCACGCGATCGTCTGGCGCGATGCGGTTTGTAATTGGTTCCTGCGCATGTCGGGAATTCCTGACGCTAAAGGCCGCGTGGGACATTCCCCACATCGCATCGAGGCGGAATCCATGCAGCTTCAGGGATATGTGCCTGTAGACGTGGAGCCCTCGGAGACTGCGTCTGGCGGAAAGGCCGTGGCTTGCCAACCGCCCGCAGGCGAGTGCGCAGCCAGCGTCGATTTCAGAGGATCGTCCGGGACCTACCAGTTGAAAATTCAATATTTTGATCAAAACAATGGAAAAGCGAAGTTTCGCGTGGTCGTGGCTGGACATCAACTGGACGAATGGGTTGCCGACGATACTCTTCCGAATTCGAAACTCGGAGGCGACACTTCCACGCGCCGTCAAATCAACGGAGTGAAACTGCACCAAGGCGATGAGATTCGCATCGAAGGAACCCCTGATGGCGGCGAACTCGCCGCACTCGATTATGTCGAGATCGAACCATAATTTATTTCAAAGCGTCCGGGCGTCAAAATTATCTTCGCAGCTCCCAGTCACAAGCGCTAGTGTGTTTGGGGCGATCAAAAGGATCCAGACAGGAGGCATACGAAATGAAAGTCATGAGCTTCATTGCGAAAGCAGTCCTCGTTGTTCTTTTTCCCGCGGCGATTTTGCTGAAGGCTGCCGACGCACCTACGGTAACCGTGAAGGGCTACGTCCTGGACTCCGCGTGCGCGTTCACCAAGAGTCTCAGCAAGCCCGTCAGCAAAGAGTGTGCGATCTCTTGCGCCAAGGCGGGCTCACAGCTTGTAATTCTTGCGGACGACGGAACCATTTACTGGCCTATTGCGGACTCTACTCCATCAAGTGGTCAAAACTCCAGGCTCTTGCCTTTCGCCGGAGACAAAGTGACCGCCACGGGAAAGGTCTATCAGCGCGGTGGTTCCAAGGCCATTGTGATTGAGAAGATTGAACCGCAGAACGCGAAGTAGTTGGACTGGAATCTGAGTGCTGGAATTGCCGCTAGGGTAGAGGTTACTTCGGGCTAAGGGCGCAGCCTCTCCCTCAGCTCATCCAACGTTCCTGGACGGCCACGGTTTGATACTTCTCGATTTCCACGCCGAAGCCGATTCGACCGTCCCCGTAAGGTTCGTTACGCACATGCACGATGCGTGCAGTGCAGCGCATCTCTTGCGCGGCGTTTCCAGTAACTTCCTCGGGCATACGAATGGTGGCTTCGATGGGCATGCCGACCTGGAGAGGAGCCGAGGATGCGAAGAAAAACCCGCCTCGGGAGACATTCAGCGCCTCGGTAAAGTGCTCGGTCTTATCCGCAGCTACTCCCACCGCCCGGAAACGCAAAGGCGTCCGGTGGTTGACCCGCGCGAGCTGTCGGCGCTCACTAGCTTTCATGAGGTCCTTCCGTGCGCGATTGTAGGTGTAACGAGGACTCGCGAAAAGGAAGGTTAATCTAAGCGTATCAGAGAGATACACGTGGTCAAGTACCAAAGATGGGCTGGCCAAGTAATACTAGTACTACTTTTCCCGGCTGTCTGCGATTCGCTTCGAGCCAAAGCCCAGAATGCTTGCGGCAGGTCATAAATGACTCGTTCTCCGATCCGCTTTCCGGTCCCCGAACCAAGACCCGACCTCCGCTATTCCTCCGGCACCTTGGTATCCTCCTCATCATCTGTGTGGATAGGCCCCGTAAATTGCAGTAGAATGCCGCCCATTCTGACGGTGTGAAGCATCGGCGCGGGTCCCTCAGGCCGATCACGGGAATTCTCATTGACTAAAGGCCGCACGAGAGTTTTTTATGGTTGGTGGATTGTATTCACCGCCGCGTTGGGACTATGCTTCGGCGGCCCTCCGATCGTTGTTTTTTCGTTTGGCGTTTTCTTCAAATCACTCGTTCGGGACTTCCATGCCAGCCGCGCCGCGATTTCCTTCGCCTTTACCTTGCACAATCTGGCCAGCGCTCTGTTGGCTCCCCTCGCCGGCAGGCTGATTGATCGCTTCGGAGCGCGCAGGGTGATTCTGATTGCGACAACCTTGCTGGCAATCATCCTGCTTTCCGCAGGAACGCTGGGAGCCAGTATCTGGCAGTTTTATTTCTTTTATGCAGCTCTGGGTGTGATAGGTAGCACCACCAGTCCAGTGCCCTACGGCGTAACAGTATCGCACTGGTTCAACCGCCACCGCGGGCTGGCCTTAGGCTTCATGATGATGGGAATCGGCCTGGGCGCCATCTTCGCCCCACTTTTGGCGCAACGGCTGGTCGCCCTGTTCGGCTGGCGCATAGCCTACATGGTTTTTGGATTCATCGTTCTGCTTATCCCCCTGCCTGTCGTAGCGGCCTTAATCGAGAACGATCCGGCGGAGCGTGGCCTGCTCCCGGACGGAGATGAATCGAGACAACAAGCATCCGAACAGCACGCCGAGAATCAGGGCCTGACCTGGCACGAAATCTGGCACAGCCCAACATTCTGGCTACTGGTCTTCGCGTTTTTCCTGACCGGCGCTAGCGTGCACGCTGGCGTGCTACACATGCCTGCACTTCTTTCGGACCGGGGCCTCAGCTCGCGGCGTGCTGCCCTCGCAAGTTCCGTCATCGGAATTGCTTTACTGATAGGCCGACTCACTTCTGGATATCTTCTCGACCGCTTTTTTGCCCCTCGGGTCGCGATGTCCTTCTTCGGTTTATCGGCAACAGGCATGGCCATCCTTTGTGCGGGGAGCACGGGAAACTTTGCGCTCGCCGCTTCCTTCCTTGTGGGGCTGGGTATGGGAGCAGAGACCGACATCATCGCTTACCTGATCAGCCGCTACTTCGGTTTGCGAGCTTTCGGCACCGCTTTTGGGCACGCCTTTGGCGCCTTTGTCTTGGCTGGCGCAATTGGCACGCTCCTGATGGGCGCCGGCTTTGACTGGACTCATTCCTACACCTTGCCTCTGGCGTGGTTCACAACAGCGATGGTCTTGGGGATGGGGCTGCTTACGCGCTTGGGACCTTACCGATACGCTCCCGAGCCACACAAGAGCCAGTCTATGGGCAGCGTGCAACTGGAGCACGAGGCGTGACGCCTGGCCTAGCGATTCCTTTGCCCACAAGCTCCATCTTGGTCAGATGGATCGCAAAGACTTAGGAGGAGTCGTGTCACCTCAAACTGCTTCAGGCATCTCCCCAGCATCTTTGCTGCGCGCGCGTGAGGGATTGATTCTCCATCAAGCGCTGTGCGCCGTGGCCAAATTGGGCATTGCGGATTTGGTGGAAGGCCATCCGCGGGCGACTGCTGAACTCGCCAGCGAACTGAACGTGAATGAAAGCGCTCTGTATCGCACTTTGCGTCTTTTGGCCAGCCAGGGAATCTTCGAAGAGACTGCCCCGCACACTTTCCGCAATACAGAACTCTCCTGCTTTTTGCGAACAGGGGTACCTGGATCGCTTCGAGCTTCCTTCATCTTTTTTGGCAGCGAATTCTACTACCCCTGTTTTGGAGAAATTCTCTACAGCATCCAGACGGGCGAGCCGTCCAGGACCAAGCTGGCCGGCATGAATGGATTTGAATACCTTCGTCGTAAACCCGAACTGGCTCGAATCTTCGATGATGCGATGACCAGCTTGTCCGACCTTGTTGGGCCCGCCATTGCGGCGGCCTATGACTTCGGAGCTTGGGGAAGTCTTATGGATGTCGGAGGCGGCAACGGAGTTTTGCTGTCTCATATTTTGCGCGCACATCCGGCCTTGCGGGGCGTGCTTGCGGACCAGCCGTATGCGCTAGAACGAGCTCGGAAACGAGGTTTTCTCGGGGGCGCACTCGCGGCACGCGCCACGATGGAAGTCTGCGACTTCTTCCAAGGCATTCCTGGCGGCTGCCGGGCCTACCTTATGAAAAGTGTGATTCACGATTGGGACGATGAACAATCGCGGACGATTCTGTCTCATTGCCGCAAGGCGATTCGCCAGGATGGCGCCCTCTTGCTGGTGGAACTCGTCTTGCCGGAAGAAAATCTCCCCGCTATGGGCAAATTCACGGACGTGGTGATGCTGGTATTGACCGGAGGCCGCGAGCGCACATCGAAAGAATACAGCGAGTTGCTGGCCAGCACCGGCTTTCGGCTTGATCGCGTCGTCCCCACCACCGCCGAGTTTGCCGTCATCGAGGCGCGTCCCGTCTAGTTCTGACGCTTGCGACCAACCGTACAGATCTAAAGCCGAGCGTGATAGGCCATAATGCCCCTTTTACTTGGTTGGGAATTGCGCTAAACAAAGCATCTGGCAGGTACGTTGTAAAGGGAAAGCGAAACACCAATTACTAGAAGTGAGGGTCATGACCACCGCGCCTACTTTCGAATCCGCTAATTACCAGGCCCCGAGCTGGGACGCCATTGACCAGGCCCACGCCCGAATCGCGCCGAGGATTCATCGCACGCCCATACTAACTTCCAACTCTCTCGATGATCTAGCCGGAGCTCGCTTTTTCTTCAAGTGCGAGAACTTCCAAAAGACTGGCTCGTTCAAGATTCGCGGCGCAGCCAACGCTATTCTCTCCCTTTCGAATGAGCAGGCCGCGCGCGGGATCGTCACCCAGTCGAGCGGCAATCACGGTGCGGCCGTGGCCTGCGCGGCGGCTTGGCGTGGCGTCCCGGCCTATATCGTCATGCCCAAAAACGCCCCCAAAGTGAAGATTCAGGCCATTGAATCCTACCGCGGCAAAATCACCTTTTGCGAGGCCAAAGTTTCTTCACGGAAAGAAACCTGCGACCGCGTACAGGCTGAGACCGGCGCGCACCTCGTTCATCCTTACGACGACGACCGCATCATCGCCGGGCAAGCCACAGCCGCCAAGGAATTCCTAGAAGAAATGCCCGATCTTGACGCCGTGTTTGCGCCGGTCAGCGGAGGAGGGTTGCTTAGCGGCACCTGCCTCGGCGCCAAAGGCATTCGAAAGGACATTCGAATCATCGGCTGCGAGCCCGCCCGCGCTGACGACGCTTACCGGTCCCTGGCCACCGGAACCCTGCAATCCCAGGATTCCAGCGACACTATTGCCGACGGCCTCCGCGCCTCTCTCTCCCCGCGCACTTTCGCCATTCTGCGCGGTCACGTTGAACGTATTCTTCTGGTCACTGAGGAAGGGATTATTTCAACCGCGCGTCTAATCTGGGAACGTATGAAAATCATCGTCGAGCCCTCCAGCGCTGTAGCGCTCGCACCACTCTTGAAGCCGGGCGTCGTAGCATTGCTGAATCTGCCACCTGGCCCGGATGGCCGCCCGCCAAAGCTTGGTATTATCTTTTCCGGCGGCAACGTCGACCTGAATGCCCTTCCTTGGCTCCCCTAATGCAGGCACGAGCCAATCAACCTACCTAAACACAGGAAACCAATCGCCTAGAGATGGTTATCCCTGTGGACGGAATGTGCAAAAAAATGAACACTCCTGCGTGACCGATGAACGGGCGCCTGGTTTCCCACTGAAAATAGGAGACTTAGGCCTCCCAAGGATTTGGCTTCTCGTTTGCTCTACTTAGCTGGCGAGTTTAGTCGTTGCGCTTGCGGTTTGGGCATTGCAAGAAAGTTTGGGCTGATATGAACCAACACATGCCGGATCGAGTTGATGAACATCGCGCTGCGGTGATCCTCGGGATGCCAGAATCGGAGCTTCGCCGCTATTCCCGGCTCTCCGGTACGGGCCATGTTGAGAATGACGACAAAGGCCAGAAGGTCGTCTTCACGTACGAAGAGTTGCGCCGCATTTGCCTTCTGGCTGCTCAGTCTTCGAAGTGAAGGCCTGAGTTTTTCGTGCCCGGATTTCGCTGTAGGAAATCGGTTTTGTCCTGCCTGTTACTCGCCTAGGTTCCGGGCGTCTCCCCACAGACGCCCGGAGCCCCTCCTCTCTCGGAGTCTGGAGTGATTTCACTCACTGGCTGCCCACAGATAGGCAATGCGAGAAGTCTGTTAGTCCTCGCCCAAAGACTATTTGTCCTTGAGCTTCAGCTTCCCCTCCGTTTTGTTTTCTTCCAGAAACTTGCGCAGGTCGGCAGAGGCATCCAGAAGCCGGATCCATTGCTCGTAGTACAGCGTGACGGGAAAACGCCCTAGGCCGTAGACGCTCACTCCGCCTTTTTCGCCAACGCGAAATTCCAGCGAACCAGTGCGGCGACCGACACCTTTCTTTTCCAGCTCCGCAACACGCGCTTTCAATTCGTCATAACTCGGCTCGGACATGTTTCCTCCAGGTAAGATGGGGTAAGTCGCGATTATACAATGACCCGCCCACAGAATTGGCTAAGCTCTAGGAATGGCCAATTGCAGGACCGCCCGCCGCCATGATCCATCAATGGAAACGCGTTTGTCCGGGAAGTTGTCAATTGGATAGAATCCCCACGGCTCAAAAAACGCGGAGGAGCAAGATGAAGAAGTTCGCCGTATTGGCATGCTTATCGTTGGCCGCGACATTCGTGCTCACCCGAACTGCTCAAGCGCAGACCGCACCCACCTTTGTGGGCGTGCGAACGTTCTTGAGCGCACCGTACGAGCCGGATCTGGACAAGTTGCACGCGGACTTTGCGGTGCTGGGCGTGCCGTTTGATGAAGGCACCTGGGGCCAGCCCGGCGAGCGCTACGGCCCGCGCGACATGCGGGAGAATTCTCAGGAGTACGCGCACGATTTGACCGAAGGCTTCTATTACATCGACGGCGACCGCACTGTTTTGAAGAGCAAGCGCTGGGTAGACGTCGGCGACGTACTGATTTATCCAACCGTAGCGGAAGAAACCGATGCGAAGATCACCGAAGCCGTGAGGAAGATTCTAGCCAAGGGCGCTTTCCCGATCATTTTAGGTGGCGACCACAGCATTACGTTTCCCATCGTGCGCGCCTACGACATCCCTTTGACCCTGGTACACATTGACGCGCATCTTGATACCTGGAACGGCGCAAAAGGCAACCTCGATCACGCTTCGTGGGTGTTGCGGGTAGCAAAGCTGTCCACCGTAAAACACATCACGCAGCTCGGGATGCGCGGCATTGCCAACGATCCGGAAGCCGCGGGAAATGCGAAGGCGCTCCACACCAAAATTGTTACTAGCGAAGAGATTCACCGGCGGAGTGTCGCGGCCGCTCTCGAGGCGATTCCGCAAAGTGAGAATATCTATATAACCTTTGATGTCGACTCGATGGATACGACGTTGGCGCCGGGAACGGGCACGCTCGAGCCGGGCGGCCTCAATTTCGCGGAGATCGACGACTTGTTGCGCGGTATTCCGTCCAAAGGGAGGCTCGTGGGATTGGACATCGTCGAAGTAAATCCCTATCGCGATCCAAGCGGCCGCACGGCGCAAACTGCAATCCGCTTGATGGTCGACCTCCTCGCCGCTGCCTTTCACTAACACTGAGTGTGAAGTAGGCGCTCGCCGTCCGCTGGCCCTTCTCATGGCGGCGTCAAACTTCTGTTCGACTCTACCTGCCAAAACGTCGCACAGAAAGCGCGATCGGCAACCCTACAAGGAACGTGTGCCCGATTGGTCCCGTAATGTATGTAGCAGTAGAAAAGTGCGCTGGTCCCAATGGCGTGAGCGGCAGCACCACGAAATACATGAACAGGAAAACTAGTTCGCCGTAAATTAGCCCGCAGACGATGGCGTGTTCGACCATCACGCGCAAAACCCGGCTGGCGAGGTAATAGACCACTGCCGCCGCGAACGCGATGGTGAAGTGAAACACAAGCCCCAGCACCGCAGAAGTCCACCCCATCTGCATCGAGCGCGCGCCAAAAACTCCTCCCGCGATGTGCTGCAGAATTCGAAAGGGCTTCGCGCCGTAAAACCCGAATCCAATGAAAGCCTGTGTGATATCCAAAATCCCGGCAAGCAGCCCACCCCAGAAAATTGCAGTCAAGGGCCTCGACGGCGAGTTCGCTGGCGCCGTGGCGATCGAAGAAGTCGATGAAGTGCTCATGGCAGGACTCCCGTTTTTCGCACTATTTCCCGCTCGTCAAAATCTACTCGCTTCCGCGCTGGAAGACTAAAAAATTCGTGCCTATGGAGGTTTCAACCTGTCCTCCTTCTCAACGCGCACCCACGGTGTTGATCCCCTAGCATAAAACAACCGCTTCGCAGCTCCGTTGAGCGGGGCTCGTTTGCCCTAGCCCAATCCGTCGAAGATTCCGACACATGCATTATTGGTGGACGTATAATTCCGGGTCTGGAGGAAGCCATGTTCACCGCTACTGCCAATCTGATTCTCCCCAGCACAACGACGGGGTCATTCCCCCGTCCCCGCTGGTGTGACGTGAGCATGTGGGGACGCCCGCTCGACACCTGCATGCTCGACGTGCGCTTTCGCGAGAAGTTTCAGGACGCGATGGCCGTGGTGATAGGTGATCAAGAGCGCGCTGGATTGGACATCTTGACGCACGGCGACTTGCACGTAGATGAAGACATGGCCGGGCGCGCCTGGCATCATTACCCGCTGCAGCGCTGGGCAGGCTTCGAAGGCGACCACCTGCAGCCAGAAGAGACCACCGCTCCGTGGCTGCACTACCCGCCGGGCACGCTTCTGAACGAGATTTACACCGGCTGGCGCTGGCCGCACGTGGTGGACAAGATCGAGCACCGGCCGCTCGATTACGCGAAAGTGTGGCGCATCGCCCAGGGCAAGACGCGTAAGCCGGTCAAGTTCGGGACTTGCTGCTCGCAAGTGATGGCGCTTTTCCTCGACATTCACACGCCCAAATACAAAGACAAGCGCGAAGTGATCTGGGACATGGCCGAGGCCATGAACAAGGAGCTGATTGGCCTCCGCGACGCCGGCTGCCGCTGTATCCAAATTGAAGAGCCGACGTTTCACTTTATGGCCAACACCTACGGCAAGGACCACCCCGAGGTAAAGTTCATGATTGATGCCTTCAATCGCGAGGTTCAAGGACTCGACGATGTGGAACTCTGGATTCACACCTGCTGGGGCAATCCCAACATGCAGCGCGTCATGGAAGACACGAGTTACGCAAACTCGATCGACATTTACCTCCAGCGCTGCCGCGGCGACGTCTGGACGCTCGAGATGAAAGACCGCCAGCAGAAGGACCTCGAACTGTTCGCCCCATTCAAAAACGATCTCAAGAAGAAAATAGCCGTCGGTGCCGTGAGCCATCGTGTTCTCCAGGCCGATCGGCCCGAGGACGTCGCCGGCGAGATTCGCAAAGCGCTGAAGTTCATTCCTCCTGAACGGCTAGTCGTTTCCAGCGACTGCGGCTTTGGCCGACAAGGCTGTAATCGCGAAATCGCTTTCTACAAGGCCAGCGCCATCGCGCAGGGCTGCAACATTGTGCGTCGCGAACTGGGGCTGGCAACAACTTACATTCCGGCGGCAGATCCCCTGCTGCAAATCGACGTAGTCCCCGGCCGTGACGTCAAATCCGCCGCGCAAGGCGCTGCGTAAACACTCTTCTAATAAAACCGTTTGGCAGCCTCACGCACCGGCAATGCCAGTTTTGGCGCGGGCATCCCGCATTATTCCTGACGCTGTCTCGATTTGCTCCGTCAAGCCGCTCGCTATTCGTAGCGCAGGGCTACGAGCGGGTCGATCCGGGTTGCGCGGCGCGCGGGCACCCAACAAGCAAAAATTGCAATGGCAGTAAGCAGGCCAAGAACAACGGCGAAAGTGAGAGGATCGGTCGGCTTAATCCCAACAATGAGACCGCCCATCACGCGCGTGCCTGCCAAGGCGAGCACTAGTCCCACGGCCAAGCCGACGCCCACGACAGTGAGCCCCTGGCGCAGAACCATCTTGAGAATGTCCTGGGGTGAGGCGCCCATGGCCACGCGAATACCGATTTCTTGCGTGCGTTGCGCGGCAGCGTAGGAAACGACGCTGTAGATTCCAACGACGGCAAGAATCAGGCCCAGCAGCCCCATCGTCGATGTCAACTGCGCGCCAAAGCGGAACAAGAAAAATCCATTCGCGCCTTGCAGTGCCTCGTTCATCGTTTTTACCTGAGTGATGGGCACATCAGGAACGACTTGGTGGATGGCCGACTGAATCTGCAGGGCCAGAGATTCTGGGGGTACGTTTGTGCGGACGTGGATGGTGCGCAAAGAGTTGTAACTCTGCTCGAAAGGCACGTAGTAGAAAGCTTGAGGATCCGCGGTCGGACTCTGAATTTTTGCGTCTTGAACGATGCCAACGACCTCCTTGAAGGGGCCATTGGCGCCTTTGATGCCGAATTGCTTGGTCAGAGCATCTTCATTGGGCCAGAACTTCTTGGCCATGGTTTCGTTGATGATGGCGACCAGGGGCGCTTTTTCGCTGTCGGCGTCTGCGAATTTTCGGCCACGCAGCAATTGCATTTGTAAGGTGTCTAAATACGACGGAGTGACTTGGTTGTAGGAAACTTCGGCGGGCTGTTGGCCGGCTGAATACGGATGCTCTTGAACCCAAATCCGGTCATTGGCAGACACGTAGCCCATGGGCACGATAAAAGCCTCCGCGACGGATTGCACGCCCGGCAGCGCAGCAATGCGCTTGTCGATATCGCGGTAGGCCTCGCGAGCCTGCGGTTCCTTGTATCCAACCTGCTCCACATCCACGGAAAGATTAAGCACATGGTCGGGATTAAAACCCAAATTCATTTTCTCGGCCTTCTCCAGGCTGCGAACAAAAAGGCCAGCCACAATCAGCAGCAGCAGCGAACCTGCCACTTGCGCAACAACCAAAGCATTTCTTGCGAATTGCCTGCGCGGGCCGGAGGACGACCCGCGGCCCCCTTCATGAAGGACGGCGCTCACGTTGGCCCGCGCAGATCGAAACGCCGGCATTATTCCAACAAACAACCCGGTAAACAAAACGGCGGCAAGTGCGAACAGATACACCCGAGCGTCAGGCCGAAAGTCAAATCTCAAGGGCAAGTCTGTGCCAAGAGATAAGGAGCTTAAAAATCCCGAGGCCCACGACGCGAGCAGCAACCCCGCGCCACCTCCCAACAGTGCCAGCAGGAGACTTTCCACTAGATACTGGCGGATGAGGCGGCCCTGACTGGCGCCCAGCGCTGCTCGAATAGCCGTTTCGCGTTGCCGAGCGGTGGCGCGCACTAACAAGACGTTCGCGATATTGAAACACGCGACGAGAAGAACGAGCGCAGCAAGGCACATAAATGCAATCGAAGTCGCCGGAATCGGATTTTCCGCGTCCGGCTCAGGGCGCGCCAATTTTTCCGGAAACAGCTGTACGGTCATGCCTTTTTCGCTGTCAGGATGCCCCTGGGCGATGCGCTCGGCGACCACATTGAGCGAACTCTGTGCCTGCTTCATGGTGACATCCGGTTTGAGCCGCCCCATGACCGTAAGGCTCCGAGCTTCGCGGTTGACCCAAACCTTCTGCACGGGATTGTCGGGGTCATCGCCCGTTTCCGCGCTGAACGGCACGTACGCATCCATATCCATAACCGAGTAAGTACCGTGGAATTCGCGGGGAGCAACGCCTGCCACCGTAAACGAGCGGCTGTTCAGTTCCAATTTCTGGCCAACCATTTTCGGATCGCCGGCGAACCGTCGGCGCCAGTAGGAGTACCCAAGGACAATGATAGGATCTGCTCCAGGAGTGCGGCCTTCCGTAGGAAGGATGAACCGGCCATACGCGGGCTTTACGGCGAGGGACGAGAAGTAGTTGCTCGAAACACGGCTGATGAGGCAATGGTCGGATTTGTGTTCCACCGTAATTCCGGCAAGGGCGGGTTGAAAAGCGAAGACGTCGCTGAAAGTGTCCGTTTGATTGCGCAAATCCTCGTAGGTGGGATAGGAAAAGCGGTAGCTTCCCGGGACAGAGGATTGCTTCAGCGCCAGGACTGTAATCTGTTCAGGGTGGGACACAGGAAGCGGGCGGAGCAGAAATCCGTTGACGACGCTAAAAACCGTCGTATTTACAGCCATCCCAAGGGCGAGAGTCACGATTCCAATCGCGGCAAACCCAGGATTCTTTGCAAGAGTCCGCAGGGCAAGACGGATATCTTTTGTGAAATTGCGCACAGGTAGGCCTCCCCCAGAAAGCAACTTAAACCGCACCCAGATTACCTTAAACCATACGGCCTTAACCCTTTGAAAGTCTCGCGGTTAGCTTCGCCCGAGTCCGCTCTTCCTCGTCCACCTTGTCCGCTTATGGGATTTATGGTCTCGCTTATGAACACACTTCGCTAGATGAGAAAGCGGGTGTATCTTGGAACCCACTTTGGAGGGGCTAATGCCATTTATGACGAGAAGAGAATTTCTAAAGACCACGGGCAAGCAAGCTGCATTGGCGGGCTTACTATCCGCAGGTGCCGCGGGCGCGCTCGAACTTCGCGCAAACCCCCTTGGCCTTCCGCTCGGATGCCAAACGTGGCCGGTCCGTGAAATGATCGCGAAGGATTTTCCGGGCACGCTCAAGCAACTTACCGCGGCAGGATTTCAGAACATTGAGTTGTGCTCACCGGCGGGTTACGCCGAATATGGCTTCGGGGGGCTCGCAAAGTACACACCGGCAGAGCTCAAGAAGATTCTCAGCGATGCGGGCGTCACTTGCATCAGCTCACACTTCGGCATCGATGAACTGCGAAAAGATCAGCCGGGCCGTATCGCCTGGGCGAAGGAGATCGGCCTTACGCAAATGCTGGTGGCCAGCCTCGGCGGGCCCAAGAATCCAACCCTGGATGACGTAAAGCGCGCCGCTGACGAATACAACAAGATGGGCGAACTCGCAGCCAAGTCCGGAATCCAGCAAGGGTTGCACAACGAAGACTTCGAGTGCTCGATGGTAAACGGCAAACGAACCTACGACGTGTTGCTGGAACTTCTCGACCCGACGATGGTCAAGTTTCAGTTCCAGGTCTCCACTATCGGGCAGGGCTTTGACGCAGCGGAATATTTTATGAAGTACCCGGGGCGCTTCATTTCCATGCACGTCCAGGGCTGGTCGGCGCAAACGAAGAAAATCATGCCCGTCGGCCAGGACACTTTGGATTGGAAAAAAATCTTTACAGCAGCGAAAACCGGCGGCGTCAAGAATTACTTCGTCGAAATGAACCTGGACTTTATGAAGGCCAGCGTTCCCTACCTGCGCGCGCTGAATGTGTGAGATGTCTGCTTACTAACGGTCGTTTTTCGCGTCTGACGAAGAAAATAAGCTGCGTTCATCCTATCGGCACCGTGAGTGGGCAATGAAAAAGCCAGCTTGGTTCGCCAGGGCTTTCCTCGTTTGCGCTTCCCTGCTCCTTAGCGTTTTTATGACGCTGGCGGCGATGAGCTCGGAGGCGCAGAGCGGACACGGAGGGCAAGCTCAAACCGCTCGACGGCGTGTTCGTGGGAACGGCGCCCGAGGAATTGGGCGTGGCGAATACCGCGACGAAATGGGCCGGCGTCGAATGGACCATGGTGATGTGGCCGCTACCCCAGTACAAGCAAACGCGCATGCGCTTGACGATGCACGAGTGTTTTCATCGCGTGCAATCGCAAATCGGCTTGAACCCGGCAGACGTGCAAAATGGGCACCTGGATTCGCTCGACGGACGCATCTGGCTGCAGATGGAATGGCGCGCGCTCGAGCACGCCTTCTGGCAGCAAGGCGAAGAGCGCAAGCGCGACGTGGCGGATGCCATTTATTTCCGGAATTACCGCCGCTCGCTTTTTCCCGCAGCCGCAGCGAGTGAAGATGCGCTCGAGATGCACGAGGGAATTGCGGAGTACACAGGGTTTAAGTTGAGCGCCTCGTCGCCGGAGGAATACGCCGTGGTCGTGGCGGCTTGGTTGCGGGCGGCGCCCACGCGCACGCCAAGCTACGGCAGATCCTTCGCGTATACCTCAGGCCCGGCGTACGGCGGTTTGCTGGATCTGGCAAGCAAAAATTGGCGAACGGGACTGACGCCGTCGACAAATCTCGGAGAGTTGCTCGCGCGCGCCTATGGAGTTCCGGTTCCCCCTTCAACCGCGATGAACCAAGCGGAGGCGACGCGACGCGCCGAACGCTACGACGGCGGCGAGGTCGCGGCGATCGAGACAGAACGGGAAGTAAAACATCAAGCGAGCGTCGCCGCAGCAAGAAAGACCTTTGTGGACGGGCCCGTGCTCGTGCTGCCTGCGGGCAAGGAGTTCAACTACACGTTCGATCCCAACGCGGTGCTGACACTGGACGACAAATTGACGTTGTACGAAGGCGAAATTCAAGTGTCCGACACGTGGGGATTGCTGAAAACCACGGAAGGCGCACTCATCGTACGCGGTGACAAAAGATTTGTCCGCGTGCAGGTGCCTGCGCCCGCCGACGCCAACAAAGCCCCTTTGACTGGCAAGAGCTGGACGCTGGAGCTGAAGCCAGGGTGGCAGGCCGTTCCGGAAGGCCGCGCCGGAGATTTTGCTGTGCACCAGAAAAGCAATCCCTAGGTAATCGCACGCCCAATGCTCTCGGCATGCGTGTCGCTGAACTTAGCCTGAAATTCTCACAGAATCACGCGAACTTTTGTGTCCAATAGCGGGAATAACCAAAGGGCGATTGCGGTCTGCTTCCTAATAAGGAAAGTCAAAAGTGAGGAGTACCCCTTGCCGCTTCAAGCCACAAAGGCCGCCTCATTTTCGGAGCACACGAAGCATCCGGAATCGCCCAAATCGCATCCGAATTAGCATGACGGACTTTGCCTGAGGTTGCGAAAACGAGTGGTTGCAAATCCGCCGGGGTGCTCGCGCCTGAGTCAGTTTAATTCTCTAATGCTGGAGAGTGTTCCCATAAAGTGTGGTACGCTTTGGGCGCTAAACGCAGAGGCGTTTCGGTTGCGTTTTCCAGTCCGCGAAGTGCCGCTCCTTGCAGAATCTTGCCCTGAGTGCGGGGGCCATCTCCAGCCGGAAGCGTCTCGCAGGTTTGTTCAAATCTACCGTGTGGGCAGACTATGAAACCGCAATCCTTGTTCCTTCGCACCTCGCTTTTCGTTTCAGCCGCGTTTCTTACGTCAGGTCTTTTAGCCTCCGCGGTCTACGCGCAACAGCAGGCGGACGCGGACTCAGATGCCGCAATGCCCGCGAAGTTCCCCGCGGCTAAAAGGCGCGCTGCGGCAGAAGCTCCTTCCGCCCCCAACGCGAACCAGGACTCCAAGAAAGCGCCGAAACCGGAAAAAGATACTGCCGACACAATCCGCAAGCGGGAAAAGTGGTTCTACAAACAACGTTCTTCTGCAAATGGCCATATTCCCGCTGGCGCGCATGGCCGTGCCTTACAGCACATGCAGCGGATGATGGTTGCGGAAGGAAAGTTAGTTCAGCGCCCGGACGGATCCCTTGCCGAGGTCAGTCCAAAGTCCATGCTTTCTCCCTTTGGCGCAGTTACAAACACTTGGACTTCCATCGGCCCCAATCCCACCACTGGCGGCACGTTTAGTCCCGTTACCGGGCGCATTACGGCCATTGCGGTTGATCCATCGGACGCTACCGGCAATACCGTCTTGATAGGCGGAGCGCAGGGCGGCATCTGGCGCTCGACCGACACAGGAGCTACCTGGACGGCAGTAGGCGATCAGAACGCTTCTCTGGCAATGGGGTCCATCGCATTTGCGCCTTCGTCCCCAACAACGGTCTACGCAGGAACCGGCGAGCAGGCTTCGATTGGATTCGACATTTACTATGGGGCGGGCGTGCTCAAGTCTACTGACAGTGGACAGCACTGGACGCAAACGTGCACAACCGCGGGGCCGACTTGCCCCTTCATCGGTCCCTACAGCGACGTCAGCCCCTTTGGCTTCTTTACTCTTGGGGGAACTCGCATCAGCTACGTGGCGGTGAATCCAGCAAATCCATCGATGGTCTTGGTTGCAGCACAAACGCAATTTGCGGAAGGCTCAACCGAGGGAGTGTATTGCTCTAGCGATGGTGGTGGTACCTGGAGCATCGTAAGTTCCGCGTCCGGTGAGATGGCCACGTTTGTAGGCTTTGCATCGTCGACAGTCGCGTTTGCTGCGCTCGGAAATCCATTTGGAAGCACAACTGGCAAGAACGGAATCTATAAATCGACAACCGCGAATTCTTGCTCCCTCACTTTTACCGTTCTTGCGGGTGGCCTTCCTGCGGAAACAAGCATGGGGAGGATTGATCTGGGCATTTCGCCCTTATTTGCCACAGACAATACGGTTTATGCCTCCATCGCGGACGGGACATCTGGGTCGGGTCCAAATCTGGGCGTCTGGGTGACGACCAATGGCGGGACCTCCTGGACGCAGACTACTGCACCAGACATCTGTCAGCAGCAGTGCTGGTACGACAATGTGGTCAAAGTAGACCCAAATGGCGGCGCGCATGCTTTCCTTGGTGGTTCCGCGATTACCGATGGTGCCGGAAACCCGATCTGGGTATTGCGAACGGCCAACACTGGTGCAGCCTGGGCTACCGTGATCCCGAATACACTTGGACCAGGCTTGCCACACGTGGACAATCACGCATTTGCCTTCGCAAAACTGAGCACCGGCAAAATCCGCATGTACCTTGGAAACGATGGCGGCATATGGCGGACTGACGACGCGGAAGCCACTACAGTGACGTGGACGAATCTGAATGATTCGCTGCTGACTTTGACCCAGTTTTACCCCGCGGTTTCAATACACCCCTCGTCCCAAGCGATTGCATTTGCTGGCGCGCAAGACAATGGCAGCCAGATTTACGCCGGGCCTAGCACAGCGTGGACAGACAACGGCGCATGTGGCGACGGGACTGGCTCAGCGATCGACAACGTGATTCCAAGTACGGTCTTCGTGGCCTGCAACGGAGATAACATAGCGGTTTCGGTGACCAACGGTGCAGCAAACTCCTACGTCGGAGCGGGGAACGGCATCAACCCTGCTGACTTTAGCAACTTTGTTCCTCCCTTGACTACCGACCCCAGCGCCGCCAGTACAGCCTATGTGGGAACCACGAAGGTCTACCAGACCGTGAACGCCGGAGCGACTTGGGCCGCTTTATCTGGGGATCTGGTGAGTGGTGCTAATGCCGACTCGTTGACCGCGCTGACTGTAGCTCTTACGAATTCGGGAGTTGTGTATGCCGGAGCGGACACAGGCCAGGTTTTTGTGGCGACGAATGTCGCCTCCGGCACTGGCACTTTTAGCGCGGTGACCGGACAAGCCAGCCTTCCGCCACGCCAGGTCTCTGCGATTGCCGTAGACCCCGCCGATGCAACAGGAAAGACCGCCTACGCGGCTTTCTCCGGATTTTCGTTTGTACAGGGCACCATAAACGATCCTATAGGGCACCTGTTCAAGACCACGGATGGCGGAGCGACGTGGACGGATGTGAGCTGCACCGTGCCAAAGTGCTCGACCCCAGGGGCGACTGACCTTCCGAATACCCCAGTGAATGACGTCGTGGTTGACCCTGACACTCCCAACACAGGAGCAACAACTCTCTATGTGGGGACGGACATCGCCGTGTTCCAAGGTGTGTGCACCACAACCTGCACATGGACAACGTTGAGCACTGGCTTGCCACGAGTGGCGGTGCTTTCCTTGAAGCTGCATCACGCCTCACGCACGCTGCGGGCTGCAACGCACGGGCGCGGAGCATGGGACATAGTGCTGAACAATTTCACTTTCACCGGACCGCATATTTCTTCTATTTCTCCTGTTTCGGCGGCAGCAGGCGCGGCCCAGTTTACCCTAACAGTCAACGGAAATGGATTGACCGGTGGAACCGTTCAGTGGAACGGTTCGCCCCTGACCACAACAGTCATAAGCGACTCGCAATTGACTGCGACGGTTCCTGCATCGATGGTCAGTGGCGCGGGAGTTCCTCAAGTCACAGCAAAGGTGGTGGCGGCAACCAGCAACGGGCTTCCTTTCACCGTTCTAGGCGGCCTGCCAAACATCAATTCACCCGTGAACCCAGCCAGCGCGTTGGTCAACGCAAGCGCGACTACGATCACCGTGAACGGAACTGGTTTCACCTCGAGCTCTAAGGTGCTGATGAACCCCGACATCGGGGGAACGGCCCTGGCGACCACTTTCGTTAGCGCAACTCAACTGACTGCCTCGGTTCCTGCCAGTTTCATGGCAAGTTTTGGCAGCACGAACTCTGTAGGAGTGCAAAACCCGCCGCCCGGTGGCGGCACTACGGTGACAACAGCCACCGTGACACTGCCTACATTTGTGGTTGTCGCTCCTGCGCCCGCAAACGACAATTTTGCAAACGCAAGCAATATCACCTCGACGAGCTTCACGGATACCAAGGACAGCTCCGGTGCGACAACCCAGACAAACGATCCGGCACCGGCGTGCTCGCAGAATGTCCAGATTCCATTTATCACGGGACTCTCGAATACAATTTGGTACAAGGTGGTCCCGACAGGGAGCGGTACGGCAAACATCGACACCATCGGCAGTAGTTATGACTCGGTGCTTTCGGTGTGGGCGGGCACTTCGCAAACAGCCTTAACCGCGGTTGCGTGTAATGATGACATCAACTCGGGCGTTGTAGTCCAATCGCAGTTGACCGGTGTGCCCCTCACCGCGGGAACCACTTACTACATCATGGTGAGCTCCTTTGGCCAGGCAGATCCGAATCCTCTCGCCTTCGGTGGAAAGAGCGTTTTGAATTTCTCGTTTACCGGAACGATCGGAAGCGGAACCGGCTCGTTTACCGTGAGTGGAAGCGCCGCGACAGTCACCGCGGGCAGCAATGCAACCTCCTCGATTACCGTGACGCCCAGCGGCGGCTTTACGGGAACAGTCAACGTGACCTGCCCCGCGGCGAACTTGCCGCCCGGCGTAACCTGCTCGCCGAACCCGTTGGCGATTAACGTGACTAGCGCCTCCCCTGTCGCAAATAACCTGACTGTGGCGGTTGCGGCGCCCTCTTCGACCACAAGCGCCTCCCTGCTTCCAGCTGACCGTACGCTTCAGTGGGCTGGGCTGGCTCCGCTCACAGGCGGAGGCAAAGGCTGGTGGGGCTTGAGCGCCATCACCGGACTTGCGGCAATCCTTCTCGTCTTGCTGCCCGGGAGAAAACGCTATCGCCCAGCATTGGCATTCGGACTGATCTGCGTTCTGAGTTTCACGCTCGGTTGCAGCGGCGGATATGGCGGTGGCGGCGGAACCTCCGCAACCACTACCAAAATCTCTGTGACAAGCACGAAGGTCGCCTCAGGAACCAGCATCGCATTCAGCGTGACTGTCACTTCCACGGGAACCAGGAT
>WNGL01000393.1_pt1 | contig 55484 bp, 41 predicted proteins | sample 5400591 | NCBI WGS metagenome assembly WNGL01 (sample SAMN13153377, study PRJNA577476) | soil metagenome | isolation source: 80 cm soil or saprolite under Garry oak tree replicate 1 | place: USA:California | collected 2016-06-15 | reverse complement strand
CACGCGTACCCCCACCTTGATGGTTCCCCCCTGGGGACTGTACTTGATCGCATTGTTGAGCAGATTGTTGAAGACCTGCACGAGGCGCTCTGCATCGACGTAGCCGACAACCGGGTCTGTGAGTGCTATTCCTTCCAGCACCAGATGAATCTGGTGCTGATGTGCGGTCGTAGCCTGGCTCTCGATCATCTGGGATACCAGGGCGCGCAGGTCGTGCGGTGCCAGCTGCAGCGCGAACTGATTGTGCTCGATGCGCGTCAGATCGAACAAATCCTCGAGCAGGCGGGTAAGGCGTTCGCCTTGTCGGGTGATGCCCTCGAGTGCTCGCAGTGCCTGATCCGCATCCAATGAGGTATAAGAGATCGGCATAGCCCACGATCGCCATCATGGGCGTGCGTAACTCGTGGCTCACCATTCCCAAAAACTCTTGCATGTGCTGCTCCAGGCGTTTCTGGGTCGTCACATCCTGGAAGACGAGTACGGCTCCGGTCACGCTCCCATATTCGTTACGTAGCGGCGCACTCGAACTCAGTGCGGGCGCCTGGCTGCCATCCGGTCGCACCACCAGGGTGTCCAGTCTGGTGACTGTCTCGCCGCTGAGCGCACGCACCACGGCAAACTGCCAGGGGAATGCCGGGTGTCCATGCACACGCGGGACATGGAACTCCTGTGGAGTGATCGACAACGGAGTTCCGACGAATTGTTCTAAGGGAATGCCCAGGAGGTCGGCCGCAGTAGCATTGGCGTAGCCAATCTTGCTAGTGGCAGCCTCGATAATTAGCATGCCTTCGGGCACCTGGTCCAGCACCGCCTGCAGGCGCAGGTGCTCCTGTTCGACTTGCTGGTATAGACGCTCCTGCGCCAGGGCAACAGCCAGGTATGAACGGCAGCCGAGGAGTGCCTGCACTTCGGGTCCACCTGCCGCAATGGGGACAGGGAACAGTGCCGTAAGAGCGCCTTCAAAGGTCTCCCCAAACCAGAGGGGAACACAGATAGAGCTGCGCGCTCCACTCATGACGAGCAAGTGGGTGGGTTCCATGCGGTGGGTGGATGCGGACTGCAGGTCTTCGATGATGATCGGCTCGCGCTCTTTGTAGGAGCGGGCCACGTGGAAAGCACTATCGTACATCACCGTCTGCACTGTGTGAAGCGTGCGAGCATCGGCGGGAACCGGAGCGATCTGCACCAGATGCAACGCCTGCAGCACTGGATCGGCGCGGTGGAGGAAGACGTAGCAGGTCTCGAAGGTGGCCCGCATAGCTTCGATTGCCGCACGTGCCACACTACTCACATCCAGGGAGGTGTGTACACTGCGTGCCACCGCTTCAACCACTGCCAGGCGCTTGCTGTCGGTCTCGTTGTAATGTGCGATGGCTCTCTCACGCGATCCTTTTCCACGTTTCATCTTCGGTGCGTCCCACCCAGTCTGCTATTCATTACACCCCTGTCGCCTCGCTCGCGGCGAGTGCAAGCGCGCCTATCTCTTCCTGGGAGAAGGCTTTGCCTTCTGCCCACCATGTTTCCCATGTTGTCTCCTCGACCTGTGACTTCAAGTTGCCAAGATAGGCATCATAGAGTGGACGGTATGCTGCTGGCAGCGCGGTATTGAGGCTCTCAAGGAGGGATTCTGCGGCGCTGCACACCCGAGCGGCATAGGATGGCCCCCGCATTGTTCCTAACAAGCAGCCGAATGCGATCAGATCGGTAGCAAGCATGTAGCGATTGCCCGTTTGTTGCGCGAGGAGCAATCCCTCCCGCAGGTAGGTGATGCTCTGTATCAAATCGCCCTGGGCAAGGGCCAGCACGCCCAGGTAAACAAGGTTGACGTTGAGCCAGCCCGGTTCGCTATACTCACGGAGAAGCGGTAACGCTTCGATCAGATAGGCCCACGCTTGAGGGAAGTTGCCCTGGAGCGTCGCCATCGCCCCTAACCTGCTCAGGGTAAAGGCATAGATGCGCCGGTTTCCTTGCTTGTGGAGGAGGTACAGGCTCTCTTCAAGGTATCTGGTTGCCAGTGCATATTCGCCTTGCATATGCCAGGTATCGCCAATTTGGAAAATAGCCCAGGCTTTCCCAACAAGGTCTCCAACTTCTTCGTAGAGAGCCAGGGCTTCCTGAGCCAATTCTCGCGAACGCTCGTATGCTATCTCCCACAGAGCCAGGCGCGATGCCGCCCCCAGCAGCTTGGCGCGGACCGAGGGTTTCGTCTGCTGTGCCATTTTGACCGCTGCATCGATCCAGCGATGGGCCTCCTGGAATTGGGTGCGCCATTCCCAAAACATCGCGAGAGCACCGCACATCCGCTGGGCTATGTCGGCCTCACCGTGTTCAATGGCCCACGTTAAGGCTGCACGCAAATTGTCCTGTTCGCAGGCCAGTATCGACGCGGCCAGAGATTGCTCGCGGCCAGAGAGCTCTGGCTCGATGCGTTCCGCAATCGCCAGGTAATAGATCGCGTGCCGTCGTTGTATGTCTTCACGCTCCCCACATGCCTCCAGTCGTCCCATCGCATATTCACGGATCGTCTCTAAGAAATAAAAGCGGAGCTCCGCATTCTCCTCTGGGGGACCTTCTTCTGGCAACACTCTTTTCACCAGGCTGTGATCGATCAGGGATTCTATCCGCTCAAGCGCATCATCTAGCGTCGCCGCTTGATCCTCTGCCAGACCAATAGCCACAGCCGCGTCCAACGTCCAGCCGCCGAGAAACACGCTCAGGCGACGAAAAAGGCGTTGTTGTGGTGGATCAAGCAGTTCATAGCTCCACTCCAGCGTATCGTGTAAGCTCTGGTGGCGTGGGAGAACATCGCGTGCCGAGGAGCGCAGGAATGTCAGGCGCTGCCCTCCCCCACCTGCCAGCCGCTGCAGGATCAGAGGCAAAGGAAGCACTTTGGTACGTACCGCAGCCAGTTCAATGGCCAGGGGTAGTCCATCCAGGCGAGCGCAAATGTGCGCGATGGTTGCCGCATTGTGTCCAGTGATCTGAAAAGTAGTATTGACGGCCTGAGCGCGTTCGACAAACAGGCGGATGGCCGGGAATTGAGAGACACTGTCCGGATCGGACGCCTGCTCGGGCAGGCAGACTTCCAGCGGAGGAACACTGAATTCATGCTCTCCATACAGGTGCAGAACAGCCCGGCTGGTGACCATGACCTTCAGCGCCGCAGCGGTACTCAACAGGTCGCTGATGAAAGGCGCGATCTCCAGGATTTGCTCCACATTATCCAGCACGAGCAGGAGTTCTTTTTCTCGCAGAAACTCTTTGAGCACGTCGACGTGTGAAGAGACGCTCCCCCTGCCAGGCTCACCTCTGGCAAGAGGCTCCGAGAGGTGCAGTGCCTGCACGATCGTTGCGGCGACGAGAGCGGCATCGCGAATCGTTGCCAAGGACACAAAACACACGCCATCGGCAAAATCACGCTGGGCTGCGCGTGTCACTTCCAGCGCCAGGCGCGTTTTGCCTACCCCGCCTACCCCTAGCAGCGTCAGGAAGCGCACAGATGGTTGCCGCAGCCGCTCCAGCAGCATCTGCACGTGACCTTCACGCCCAATCAGTGAGGTAGGTGACGCAGGTATTGGAGAGGAGGTGTATGGTACAGAAAGTGGGGAAGCCGCGCCGACTGTTCTGGTACGTGGCGCTGACTCAAGCCGGTTCAGTGGAGCGGTGTTCCACTCCTGGTCCGAGAAGCTCTCCGCTCTCAAGCCCATCAACGAGAGGAGTTCGATGGCCTCGACCTGCGTGGTGAGGGCATCCCAGGCTGCTAGCGTTTTGATGATCTGCTTCACTTCCGCATGGGTTGGAAACGCCTGCTTCGCACCGTGCAGTTTGCGACTTAGCACCTGTGCATCGATACCCAGCGCGTTGGCCAGTTCCCTTTGCAGTCGCCCTGATTGCCGACGAGCAGCGGCAACTTTTTCACGGAAGAGAGCGAGATTGGCTGGGGAATGTGTGTAGGCTTCGGTGGTCATAGATGTATACTCCTCTCCATCATCATAGTGGGGTGTGCATGTTCCCCGTCATCGCCTCTCTAAGTGTTCTTATTATATCTCATGAGTCTAGTCCCTGTTGAGGTGTAAAAACATTTTTGGTCACTTTTGAATCATCTTTGCATCATTTTAGCACTTCCCCATGGCCTATTCCTGACCTTATACTGCATGCGGCAAAGCGTGCCGACGCAGGGAGGGGGGCGCCATGATAGTCGATAGGAAAGTCAGTATCGAGATCAGCGAACCTGCCGAGGCAATCTTTGTCAAGAAAATGCTTGTTACTCACCCAAAGGCAGAGGGAACAGCAGCATGCGAAAAGCCAAAGCGTTGTTCTTTCCAGGCAGGAACAGGCTGTGACGCGGTTGAAAAGCTGGGAACGTGGGCGTCTGACGATTGCTGAAAAGCATAGGATAAATGGAAGGGTTTTGCATCTATGTGGAAAGAGGAGAAAGGGACTCATGAAAATCGGACTGCTAGAGAATAATCCAGAGACCCGAGAGTGGATGGCCGCTGCACTAGAACTCTTAGGACATAGAGTCTATATACATACCACAGGCGCATCTCTTTTAGAGGCACTCTCTCCTGTTTCCGAAACAACGTTGCTCCCATACGATCTGATCATTGTTGACCTAAACCTGCCAGATGGTATCTCTGGGCAAGAAGTGGTTATGAGAATCCGTTCAACTACTACTACCGAGAGACTCCCCATACTCCTCATTTCTGATATTGGTGAGCATGAGATAGGGCATGTTAAAGCGCGTTTTCCATCTATTCCTATCCTTCGCAAACCTTTCAGACTTCAGACCCTTATCCAATCCATCGATCAATATGCTCGAACTACCCTGACTAATGGGAGCATGTCGTAGGAGGAGAAAGATGGAGAGGTAGCCAGGCCGATCACCCTGCATCCAGAAATGGCTTCTGACCGACGATGCAGCAGATGCCTCGATATGTTAGCCGCCCATCTCACCGCCTATCGTAACCGATGAGGGACAGAAAGGATGATGACAAACGCGTAGGGGCCCTTGTGGCCGCCCGCTGGGAGAAGCCGCAACGATGGCTGCACATTCATAAACCTGATGTGCAGCCACAAGGGTTCCTACGAGATTTCCTGCGCCATTGCAAAAAACCTCCCTCTGCGCGTTTATCGGCGAGAGCGTTCTGACCGATTCAGCGCACTGAGCACAGCTTTTACTGCGGCAAGCTCGATATTTGTATCGATTGCTGCGCCAAAGTATGCTGCGCCGGAGGGTGTTTGGATCTGGATATAGGCTATGGCCTGAGCTTCGGCTCCCTGCTCAAGCGCATGCGCTGTATAGGAGAGTACCTTGAAATCGGCCACATCGCCCTGGTTGAGCGCCTGCACAAAAGCATCAATGGGACCGTTGCCCTGACCATGCAACTCGCGCACGATACCATCAACGAAGATGTGCGCTGTACATGCCACACCCCTTGAGCCATCCTGCCCAGTTCTTTCTTCCACGTGGAACGCCTTGAGGGCAAACGGCTCGCTGCGGAGCAGATATTCCTGCTCGAACGCCTGGAAGATCTGCGTACCCGAAAGTTCCTCACCGCATGCATCAGCGATATTTTTGATCACCTTGCCCAACTCAACGTGCATCGCCTTAGGCAATTGGTAGCCAAACTCAGTCTCCATCACATAGGCCACCCCACCCTTACCCGATTGCGAGTTAATGCGAATAATCGCCTGATACGAACGGCCAATATCCTTGGGATCGATGGGCAAATAAGGAACTTGCCACAGTGCATCGGGAGCCGGGTCCTGCGCCGTCATGCCCTTATTGATCGCATCCTGGTGTGAGCCGGAGAAGGCTGTAAAGACCAGTTCGCCTGCGTAAGGATGGCGGGGCGGCACCTCTAGTCGCGTACATTTCTCAGCAACGGCGCGGATCGCGTTCATGTCACTAAAATCCAGTCCGGGATCGACGCCCTGTGAATACATATTGAGGGCGACCGTCGCTATATCCACGTTGCCTGTTCGCTCGCCGTTGCCGAAGAGGGTTCCCTCGACGCGATCTGCACCGGCCAGCAAGCCCAACTCGGTACAAGCGACGCCCGTTCCGCGATCATTGTGCGTATGTAGGCTGATGATAGCTGTCTCACGATTGCGTAGATGGCGGCAGAACCATTCGATCTGGTCGGCATGCACATTCGGCGTGGCGACTTCAACCGTGACCGGCAGGTTCAGGATGATCTTGTTCTCAGAAGTAGGTTGCCATATATCAACCACAGCTTCACAGATCTCAAGGGCGAAATCGACTTCGGTCGACGTAAAGCTTTCGGGAGAGTACTGCATGATGACCTGTGTTGCAGGAAGCGTAGATACCAACTTCTTCACCAGTTTCGCGCCACGTGTGGCGATGTTCACGATGTCTGGCTTCTCCAGTCCGAACACTACGCGCCGTTGGAGTGGCGAGGTCGAATTATAGAGATGGACAATCGCCTTCTTGGCTCCATGCAGCGACTCGAAGGTGCGCGTGATTAACTCATCACGGGCTTGCACGAGTACCTGGATGGTAACATCATTGGGAATGAGATTTTCCTCGATCAGCAAGCGCACAAAGTCGAATTCGATCTGCGAGGATGAAGGAAAGCCCACTTCGATCTCTTTGAAGCCAATATCGACCAGAAGCCGGAACATCGCCAGCTTTTCCTTGATTCCCATAGGGATAGGAAGTGCCTGATTTCCATCACGCAGATCGACGCTGCACCAGATGGGGGCAGTTGTAATGGTACGAGACGGCCATTGGCGGTCTGGCAAAGTGATGGGGGGAAAAGGTTGATATTTTGTAATGTTTCCCTTTTGCATACCACTGTGGATACGTGTGCGAGATACCAATTCTTTCAGCATGTAATTCTCCTTGTTAGAATGTTAGGAAGGAATGGCACCGCTCGCTGAGGTTGCAAATGCAATGCTCTTTGCAAGTGCCAAAATACTGCGAATCCGCAATAAAAAGAGGTACTCCCAGCTATACGGGAGGACCTCTTCAGGATACCGACATTGGATAAGGGTACATCATTGCCCCGTTTTCTCTCCCTAAGCTGTGCTTGTGGCTAGCTTCATCGTAAGCCCTACCAGACTCTGTAGCCCAACGAGTCTGGCAAGGCCAGTAAGGGTGAGGCAGGGAAGAAGGAAAGCAAAAAGCAACAAGGCACAGCAAGAAACCGACGCGTGAGCACCAATTTCAACATTCTCCATGCGTACAACATTTTCTCCAGCGGCGACGCTTACGCATACGAGGATCACAGATACACAGAAAAGGACACACTCAATACACACTTGACCAGTGTATAAAGCGGTGCGCATCATACTTGATGTTGTGCTCATTCCTCTTCTCTTTTCTGCTCTGTAATCGCTTGCACGCTTGCGAAAAAAACGACATTTCCGCTGTTTCACTGCAATCACGACCAAACCATGTCAGCCCCATCGTCGGAACCTGGACGATCATGCTTGCTTACTCCTTCGAGAATACACCAACACATGCATGTTTGTCAAACATGGGTCAGTATCAGGGTGCGTTTCATTTTTTGGCACGGATTCAAGAAGGATGGGAGGGGCGGCATTCATGACGCCAGTCCGCAAGCCGCCAGACCAGGTCACCAGAGACGGACTGGCGTCATGAATGCCGCCCCTCCATCTGTCGTTGAAAGGGAGCGTCTGCCGTGTGCAAAAAAGTGAAACGCACCCTCAGTATCAAACCACTCGCGTCCTTGACACGCCTTCTCACTGTATGTTACCTTTTGAAAAGAGAACGATAACGGTTTTGGGAGGTGAAAATGACGGCTCCCACAACTTATTGTAACGAGTGTGGAGCATCTAATCCCTTACAAGCGACATACTGCTTTGCTTGTAACAATACTTTGCAACCTCTTATACCCTCCCCTCTTTTACAGAAATCAACCACCCCAGCAATTCCGATAAGCAAAGTCGTAGGCCCTCTTGCACCCTCTCACCTGCTTCACGCACGCTATTGCATCGTCAGCCAGATAGGTACTGGCGGCTTTGGAGCTGTCTACCAGGCGAGAGATACGCTTTTCAGCAATCGTCTTGTAGCGATCAAAGAAATGAGCCAGGCTGGTCTAAGCCCACAAGAGCAGGTCGAGGCCATCGCTGCCTTTGAACGTGAAGCACTTTTACTTGCTGATCTCAGCCATCCCAATCTACCGCGCATTCACGATCACTTTACTGAACATGGCTGCTCCTATGTTGTCATGGACTTTATCGCAGGAGATACGCTGGAAGACTGCCTGGACAAATTCATCCAACTCTTCTCAACTAAGACTGCCCTTGAAATCGGTATCCAACTTTGCATGGTGCTTGATTACCTGCATACCCACCAGCCACCCATTATCTTTCGCGATATCAAACCTGCGAATATTATGCTAACGGTCGACAACCACGTCTATTTGATTGATTTTGGCATCGCTCGCTACTTTAAGCCGGGGAAAGCCAAAGATACCATTCCCCTTGGCTCAAAAGGCTACGCCGCTCCCGAACAGTATGGCAAAGCGCAGACAACCTCCCAATCTGATATCTACGGGCTTGGTGCCACGCTACACCAGCTTTTGACAGGTGATGATCCCTCACTCACACCCTTTCACTTTAAACCCATACAAATACACAACTCGCTCATCTCTGCCCAACTCAACTCTCTCCTCAAGCAGATGGTAGAGATGGAGATGAGCAAGCGACCAGCAAGTATAGCCATCGTCAAGCAAGAATTACAACGTCTCCTGGCTCAGCTGACGGCTCAGCAGCTTAGCCCAGCGCAGAGATACCCCCGTACTCAGGTCAAGCGGAGAAGCTTTGTGATTGGTCTCGTCAGCACCCTGGCCGTTTGTAGCAGCAGTAGCTTCATCACAGCATCCGTCTTTGAAAAGCTGACCGCAGCCGCAGCAACGCACCCACTCATGGGAACTACTCCCGTTATTTCCCCTGCCACTCCTGCACCATCTTCTGCCAGAGCTACGCTGCTCAGCAAGCCTCTTTACACATACCGACGTCATCGTGGCTCGGTGACTGCCGTCGCGTGGTCGCCTCAGGGGCAGTACATCGCTTCCGCTGGCACTCTGGATAGCTCAGTGCAGGTGTGGGATGCTAGCACAGGCAACATCACCCTTGTCTCTACCCTTGTCATTGCTCCAGGGATGGAGGAGCCTCCACGCCACAAAAGAGTTCCCGCTCTTTTTGCGACACAGAACCAGAGAGTGGATGCCTTGGCCTGGTCCTCCGACAGCATGCGTATCGCTTCAGCACTTGGCAACGATACAGTAAAGGTCTGGAGTGTGGAAACGGGAGACGATATCCTCCTAACTTTTAAGCCTGGGGATGCCAATGCCCTGGCATGGTCTCCCAATGGTGCCAGCATCGCTGCTGTTAGCGGGAACACCTCTGTCGAAGTGCGTTCAGCTACGACGGGAAGCTTTTCATTCACGTATGGCGACCATGCTCAAGCGGTTCTCACCCTCGCCTGGTCGCCCGATGGGAAATATATCGCCTCGGGCGGAGCTGATGGCAGCGTGCAGGTCTGGGATGCCGCTACAAGGCACAGGCATGTAACCTATGGCGGCCATACTGCTGCAGTAAATGCCGTGGTCTGGTCACCCGATGGGAAACACATTGCCTCGGGCGGAGCCGATAGCAGCGTGCAGGTCTGGGATGCCACTACGGGACACACACTCTTCACCTACCGCGGCCATACTGCTGCAGTAAATGCTGTGGCATGGCAGAAAGGGCCACACCTGTTCCCTGGATACGAAGGCCGTATCGCTTCGGGCGGGACCGATGCCACGGTACAAGTGTGGTCTTTCGGCAAGGGCAGGAATACAAAAGATCGGCAAGCAATGGTCTTACAAGGCCAGATTCTGATGTATCGCGGTCATTCCGGTCAAGTCACATCCGTGACGTGGTCGCCGGATGGCCAACTCATTGCTTCAGGCAGTGAAGATGGAACGGTGCAGATATGGCGAGCGATGTAAACGACAAAATTTCTTTCTCCATCTATTGTAAGACATGTGGTGCAGCTAATCCAGCCCAGACAACACATTGTTTTGCCTGTGGCGAGCCACTTTCCAACATTATCGGAGGAGGAACTGGAACCACAACGCATCCCCTCACTGGCTTGCTCCTCCCCAATGTCATCATTCAGCAGCGCTACCGTATTCTCGACGTGCTCAGTACAGATGAGGTGAGCACCGTTTACAAAGCGGAGGACATACAACTCGGCAAACGCATGGTAGCTCTCAAGGAAATAGGCCAGAATAACTCGGGCAGGCAGGAATCCTTGGAAATGATCGAAGCGAGCAGGCATGAGATGTTTTTGTTGGCTGACCTCATCCATCCCAACCTTCCGCGTATCTATGATTACTTCGTAGAGGATCAACGCTGGTATTTCGTCATGGACTTTCTTACAGGTGAAACGCTCGAAGCCTATCTGAAGAAAAGAAAATATCGACCTCTTCCTGTAGAAGAAGTGGTCGACATGGGTATCCAGCTCTCTAAGGTGCTCGACTATCTGCACCTACAACAGCCGCCTCTCGGATTCCATGATCTTTCGCTGCACACCATCTGGCGTACACCTGACGGCAAACTCTACCTGCTAGACATCGGGGCAGGCACCCCATCGGCTGCCATATCAAGGAGCAATTCGATCAATAGCCTGGGAAGAATACTTCGCCAGTTACAGACAGGGCGCTCTCGCTTGCATCTTGCTCTTCCAAGGCTGTCTAAGCACCCTCAGTCTGCCTGGCTTGAGGCGTTGATTCGGCAGATGATACACAAGGACGTACGCAAAAGACCATACGCTATGGGTGTGGTCAAACAGGAACTGCAACTTCTTGCAACGCAACCAATTGCCACATCTACCTCCAAAAAACGCCGATTCTCTCGCCGCTCACTGTTGAAATTGGGAGGACTGACAGGGATTGCAGCTCTCAGCAGTGCGCTAACCTGGCAAGTGGAGCTTCTGTTTCGGTCAGGCTGGCCGCATCCAGGCTATAGCCCAAAGCTGGGAGGCACCATCTACACCTATGATCCGCACAGTGGTATCCTTTCTGCTAATACGCACAGTGGTATCCTGGCTGTGGCATGGTCACCCAATGGTACACGCCTTGCTATGGGAGATTGGGATGGTCAGATACAAGCATGGGATGCCAATACAGGACAGCATGTCATCAACTTTTCCGATCCTAGCCTCGGGCAGAGGGTTGAAGCCTTAATCTGGCTGCCTGACGGCCATACTATCGTTGCTGGAGGTGATGATTCCGTTGTTTGGATCTGGGATGCCACCACCGGAAAAATTCGGAGTATTTATCGCGGACATGCCAGTTGGGTCATCACAGTCGCATGCTCACCCAATGGCAGATACATCGCCTCGGGAAGCAGTGATCAGACCGTACAGGTCTGGGAAGCAGCCACCGGGCGTCAGATTGTCATCTATCGTGGGCATTCGGGAGGCATAGGCTCGGTCGCGTGGTCACCCGATGGCAGGTACATCACCTCGGCAAGTTTTGATATGACCGTACAAATCTGGGAGGCGGCCACTGGACAACTCATCTTCACCTACCGTGAACATACAGATGAGGTGTATACAGTCGCATGGTCGCCCGATGGTCAACGCATCGCCTCGGGAGGGAAGGATCATACGGTGCAGGTATGGCCTGTAACTCTCTTCGAAAGCAATACACAGCCACAAAAGAGTCCCGTCACATATTATGGACATACTGGTTCAGTCCAAGCCGTGGCATGGTCGCCCGATAGCAGCGACATTGCCTCGGCAGGCGACAATGTCCAGATCTGGAACAGCCTCACCGGGGATCAGATCTTTACCTACACACAACATTCGGCGGGAGTGCAAGCCGTGGTATGGTCTCCAAATGGTAGGTACATCGCCTCCGGTGGGGTGGAAGGAACCGTGCAGGTGTGGAACGCCAAGTAGTCCCCCATAGGCGTGAACTTCAGCACGGCTGTCATCCTGAGCGCAGCGAAGGATCTCTGCTCGGCCCCGAGAGATCCTTCGCTGCGCTCAGGATGACAGATGGCGGGGCGACCTCACGGGCGTTCACTTGAACCCCGGTCCTTCTTGGCTGAAGTTCACGCCTATGAGGTAGTCCCCTACGTAAACCATCTGCGACGAGCTTTCCTACGTTGCATCATCGGCCTGCTCTCTCACATCGAATGACTCTGCCTCACTTGGTACTGCTGGCCTGTCCCGATCCGACGCAGGACTCACTGCGATCTGACCCCACGGGATGTGTGCAGGAGTACCGATATCGTGCAGATGGAAAGCATCATTGTACTTTATCAAGTGCCAATACGGTTCATTTTTCCTTGAGAGAATTTCTTGCCAATGCGTAATTGAGGTATTACGCGTGTAGAAGCGGGCTGGTGGAAGGGTCCAGGCACTCATCTTAAAAAAGTAAAGAAATGACCCATCAATAACACCACCGTGGCAGACGAGCACAATTGTCTTTCCTGCATATGTCCGTACTATGCGATGCAGGGCTGTGCCTACCCGCAACATAAATTGTCCCCAGTTCTCTCCACCAGGAGCTAGTGGTCGATATGGATCTTCCTCATAATCCGGCTCTCCAAACTTTTCTCTGAACATATCCACCGGCATACCCTCAGCTTCCCCTGGACGAAGCTCCTGGATACTATCATCCAGCATCAAAGGAACTCCCAATGCTGGAGCGATAATCTCTGCTGTTTGCCGGGCACGAGGAAACGTACTGGCAATCAACACGTCAGGGGCAATCTCCCTACTTGCAGCCAGGCGATCGCGCAAACGCTTAGCCTGCATGATACCAAGGGGAGACAAACCACCATCGCCTACGAATCCTTTGATAGCACTCATTGCCTCGGCATGCCGAATGAGATAGAGATGTGTCATGCGTTCTTCTTCCTCCAAATATGTCATGCTTTTCTCAATACCAACCGCTCTGTCCACCCAGACCATGCCTTTCCTGTAGCCCTGTAGCTGTATCCTACTGCAAAATGGTATGCTATATTATAACAGGCTACGAGACCCTTGATGAGAACAAAGGGGTAGACATAGGAGCGCGTGCGATTTTTGCATGGTGCCAGGAGGTTGCTTCCAGGGAAAGATGTAGGGGCGGCATTTATGACGCCAGTCCGTCTCTCTTTCGACTGTTTGACCGCTTGCGGACTGGCGTCATAAATGCCGCTCCTACCATACCTCTTGGGTTCAAAAATCGTACGCGCACCCGGTAGACATCATCGTTTGAGAACTATGCTGTTGCTATGATCAACGAGGTAAAGCAACAGCGAGTGTTCTTCGACAATCATAGTACAACCCATCGCCGGGAGCATCTTATTCCACCAGAACACTAAGAGAGGTAGCACATAATGGAGATCACTTTTCCCTCCACATTCTTGTGGGGTACCGCCACTGCTGCGCATCAGGTAGAAGGCGGCAACGTCTACAACGACAACTGGGTACTGGAGCACGTGCCGGGCAGTTCCTACGTCGAGTCCTCGGGCGACGCCTGCGACCACTATCACCGCTACCGCGAGGACATCGCCCTGCTGGCCGAGTTGGGCTTCACCCTCTATCGCTTCTCCTTAGAGTGGTCGCGCATTGAGCCGGAAGAGAGCGAATTCTCCCTTGCCCAACTCGACCATTACCGGCGCATGCTAGCGACGTGTCACGAGTATGGGCTCACCCCCATGGTCACCTTTCACCACTTCACCTCGCCACGCTGGCTGGCCGCTGCTGGAGGATGGGAGGCTCAGGACACACCGGAGAAGTTTGCCCGCTTCTGTGAGCGGGCGATGGCTCACCTGGGTGATCTGCTTCCGCTGGCCTGCACACTCAACGAGGTCAACATCGGCCCGCTCATCGGAGCCATGATGGGTACAGCCATGAATGCTGCTCGCACAGAGTCCTGGTTTGATGCGGCCGCACGTCGTGTCGGTAGCGACGCTACGCGCTTCACCCCCTTTCTCTACGCTGACACCCAGCGAGGCCGCGCAACAATCCTGGCCGCGCATCGCCGTGCGGTAGAGGTCATCAAAGCAGGACCAGGGAAGTGCGAAGTCGGTCTGACTCTGGCGATGCAAGATATCCAGGCGGAACCCGGCGGTGAAGAGATGGCTGCACGCATGCGCCGCGAGTTGCAGGACGTCTACCTGGAAGCAACTCAGGGCGACGACTTTATCGGCGTCCAAACCTACTCCCGCCAACGCTTCGGCCCCAATGGTCCCCTGGGACCAGAAGAGGGCGTAGAACTCACCCAGACGGAATACGAATTCTGGCCCGAGGCACTCGAAGCGACGATCCGCTATGCCAGCAAAGTGACGGGCCTTCCCGTCATCGTTACCGAAAACGGCCTCGCCACGGACGACGACACACGACGAATTGCCTATATCGAGCGGGCGCTGCGCGGCGTCGCCGCCTGCCTGCGCGATGGACTCGACGTCCGCGGTTACACCTACTGGTCGGCCCTCGACAACTTCGAGTGGAGCTCAGGCTATCGCCCAACCTTCGGCCTCATCGCCGTCGATCGACGGACACAGGAGCGTGCCGTCAAACCCAGTGCCCGCTGGCTAGGACAGGTTGCCCAGGCACACGGATTCTGAGCGCATCTCTGGTTGACTCTCCATCCTTGCAGGTGAGATTGTAGGGGCCGCACGCCGTGCCCACCAATTCATTGCGCCCAAAAGGCATCAACCTAAGCGCAATACTCGTTCTCTCGCGTAGGGGCAGGAGCGGCGAGGAGCGGCGAGGAGCGGCGTGGGGGCCCTTGTGGCCAATCCATCTCACTTAAGGACCTCCCACGGCAAGCTCAGAGGCGAGAGGATCAAGCAGGTCGACACAATCGAGAAACTGATCCTCAGGATCAAAGGGCTCAGGTGGAGGCAGCTGGCGCTTCTTGGGTTTGTACTTGTTGTAGATCTGCTTGACCTCCCGACGGTTGATGCGCAGACGACGTGCTGGCAAGACGTGTTGGGCCATCTTGTGCCGCAAGCGCGGCTTGCGCCAGCAGAACGCGCATGGCGTAATGGGCTAAATAGATCCCGTAGAGCTCCTGGCGTACCCCTTCAGGGGTCTTGGAACGCAGCACCTTGCGTTGGGCTCGCTCGTGCGTTTTGATCTCGTCGATGACCAGCTCAATTTAAGAGCGCTCATGATACAGAGCGATCAGCTTGAGCGCCGGGGCTACCCGCGGATTGAGCAGGGTCGTCCCTAGGCGATAGACCTTGCCCACTTCTCCCAGGCGCTCATCGGTCAGCCGATAGGAGATGATGCGCACCCACATCCCACGCCGCAGGGGATACTTCGCATCCCCTGGACGCGTAGGGCCCACCCATGCCAGCACCGACCCATCAGCCAGCCGACGTTGGTGGCTCAGCTGTTCCCACGCCCCGGCTTCCAAGGCCCCCAGCACATGAGCCCTTCGCTCACGGGCGTGCTCGAGAAACCCTCGCCGCCCGTGATGCCTGCGTCCACTAGCACCAGCATATTCGCACCCACCTGTTCCAGCAAGCGGTGCGCCCCATGCACCTCCGAGACCGCATAGCCGTCTATCGAGAGCCCGACCACCGCATGGCTGCCACACTCGGCCAAGAGCACACCGCGTACCTGCGGATAGGCGCCTGGCCCATAGTGGTTGAGGCTCGCGACCAAAAGCCAGCGCGTTGGCGGGCGTATCGGCCGTGTTGAAGACTGTGCCATCGATGGCCATGAGTCGATAGCGAGCAAAGAAAGCGACTTCAGCCTGCTCGACGGCTGGGCGATCAGCTGACAGCGCTCACGCATCAAGGCCTGCAAGCCCTGGCTGCCCAGTGCCTTGCGACGTCCACTCAGTCCCGAGTCGCTGATTGTACTCAGGGGCTCAGCCGGATGCAGATCGCTCTCGTTTGCCCACCAAGCTTTGCCACACCTGGCATTGGTTGCGACGGCTCCACAGCGCCATCGCGATCACAAACAACACGAGCGTCAAGGCCGTGCTGAGCCGCACGCGCCGCACTTTGGTGGACCAGGGTTCACTCTGCTGCACACACCGCTCGATCACGTCCTTGGGGTACACCTCACTCAACATCGTCAGGCTCACCTGTTCACACACCTTGTCATCGACATCCATTTCGCGTCATCTGTACATGGAAAGCTCCTTGTTTTTTTCTTTTTCCTTTCTGGGAGTCTGCCAGATCGGGAGCTTTCTTGTCTTGTTTTTCCCCCTTTTGTCCTTAAGTGAGATGTATTGGCCCTTGTGGCTGCCCGTCGTGCCCCGTGGATGGACAGCCATCGTGGCCATACCTCCCCAACGGGCGCTGCCAAAGGCCCCACAAGGGCCCCTACGCGCTCCCGCTTGCGTTCTCGTTTTCTCCGCCATCTCTCTCCTTGGGTTGATGCCTCTTGGATGACCCTTGCGGTCATCCGTGCGGCGACGAACTGCTCAATACAATTGACACACAACTACAAATATACTATAGTAGCTGTACTTCATCTCATCCAAACCGTATTCGGGCTAATGCGCCAAAAGTGGTATATCATAAGGAATGAGGAAACTGCGTATGTCTGAAATGTTCTCACCTTCTACTCCAGATTCATCGCGTACCATCGCCATTGAAGTTGTCCCAATTGAGGAGGAAGAAGACGATCTGGATACCCTGGCAGTCGTACAACGTGTGCGTACAGACCTACAACAGGACCTGGTAGGTCTCGATGAGTACAAAGTCTCCACTCTCCCCACTGATGAACACAATAACGAGCGCAATGTCGATGTCATCCTTCTACTCACACTCGTTAGTGCCGCTATCGTAGCTTCCAAAGACCTGCTCACCAGTATCTTCAACATGATCACGGCAACCCTTGAATTGCTGGCAAAGAAAGATCATGTACAGGAGATCGAAATCATCGCTGGTGGAAAAACCGTCATCCTCAGAGACCTCAAGAAAAAGACGGCCCAGGAACTCATCGAAGCCTTTGCCGCCCAACAACCACCAGGCACGACAATAACTGTCACTCCTGCCTCCCCTCCCAACATCAAAGTTCGTGTCTCCAAAAAGCGCAAGAAATCGCGCTAACAGAAAGGATGTCATCCACCTCTATCACGCCAAAAAGGCTGAAAGAGAACCTTGAGCTATGTCTGCACCTGCCCGTCTCGAAACAAAGAATCGCTACGCCATCTGTGTCGGCGTCAACTCCTACGCCCACCTGGATCGCATCCTGCCTCTGCGCTACGCCGAAGACGACGCTCGCGCCGTGCATACCCTCTTGCTTTGCCACGGCTTCACCGAGGAAAACTGCCGCTTACTGCTAGGAGAGCAAGCTACAGGCGAAGCCATTCAACAGGCCCTCACCACCTTTCTCCTGACCAAACCGCGTCGTGATGATCTCGTGGTATTCTATTTTGCCGGGCATGGCGTCCCCGTCAGCATTCCCGAAGAGGACGAGGAGGAAGAAGACGACCCACCGAGCGATGTCTTCCTCTGCGCCTATGACATGAATCTGCACACAGTAATGAACGAACGAGGTACATGGCTACGTTACCCCTTGCGCATGCAGAATCTCCGCCAGCACTTCTTTGAGCAAACCAAGTCACGCAAAGTGCTCTTCATCTTCGACAGTTGCCACAGCGGCGACTTCTTCGGCGCGAAATATCGTCCGCGAGAGGTCAACACCCTGGCGACTCGCTACATTGAACAGCCCTTTGGCAAAGACAGTACAGGCCGCGTGGTCTTATCCAGTTGCCTCCCCCACCAGACCTCTCGTGAGACCGAGCAACTGAAACATGGCCTCTTCACCCATCACCTCCTGCAAGCCCTGGCCGGTCGTGTCCGGCAAGCGGTACGCCATGATGGCTGGGTCACCGTCGGGAGCCTTTTTGAATACCTATCTGACACGCTGCCCCAAAGCCAGAGCCCCGTCAGAAGCGGTGTAGAGCATGAGACCTTCAGGTTATTAGAGTATCGAGAATATGCACAAGCAGCCATTGACCCTGCACACTTATTGCAAGGAAATGCGGAGCAAAGTCAGCGTGACAAAGAACATCGCTTGCAAGCCTTGCTGGCCGATCATAGCAGTTTCATGCGTGACCGCCTGGCAAGCTTTGTCGGACGCCAGGCTGAGCTACAGGAAATCCGTAAGCGGATCACCGAGAAACTGCCAGCCGGAGGCTACATCACCATCACCGGCCAGGCAGGTCAGGGCAAGAGCAGCATCATTGCGAAACTAGTCGAGGAGTATGGCCCGGAGAACGTTGCCTACCACTTCATCCCCTTCAACCCAGGACCAGATCATCAAGTAGGTCTCCTACGCAATCTGATGGCCCGCTTGATTCTCAAATACCAGTTATCTGAGATTTATGTCGCTAGCGAAAGCCGTCCTGCTCTGCGTGACTACTTTCCCAAGGTACTTGGAGACCTGGTGGCAAAGGGAGGGCAAGAAGTTATCTTTGTAGATGGTTTGGATCAGCTCGAAGAGGAGAGCAGTGGAGCCCGTGACCTGAGCTTCTTGCCGAATAATCCCCCGCCAGGAGTCGTGTTTGTGCTGGGAACTCGACCGAATGATACGCTGAGACCACTCGAATTGCTCAAGCCACACCATGAGTACAAACTGCCCAATCTGAGTAGACAGGACTTCGATCTCATCTTACTACACCACAAGGTGCAGTTGGACAGAGACCTGAGGGATCAATTCTACCAAGCGATGCAAGAGAACGCGCTGTATCTGAATCTTATGGCGAAGGAATTGACGGAAGAAAGAACTGCAACAACACCCCAGGAACTTATTCAACGCGTTGCCAATAATCCAGAAAACATCTTTTCGTTGTCGATGGAACGTCTGAAGCGGCAGGCTATGCTATGGGAAAAGGTGCTGTACCCAATGCTTGGATTGTTACTTGCTGCACGCGAACCTCTCACGAGGAGGCATATTGGGCAGATTCTTGGGGTGGAAGATTATCGATGTAGGGATGGGTTAGCGCGATTGGGAGGGTTGGTAGCAGAGGATGGGCAGCAGAAGTGTTCTCTGTTTCATCTGAAGTTGCACGATTACCTGCGCCAGGACGAAGGCAATCCTAACAAAGAGTATGTCTTTGCCACCCATGAGGTGCAGGACTGGCACAGATGCCTAGCAAATTGGTGCGAGAGCGGCAATCTTCCGATCATTTGGGATGAGGTGAAGAGCAACCTAGCAGAGCAGGGAAAGCGGGAGTACGCCAGGCGGCATTACATCGTGCATCTCTATTCTGCGGGAGACTGGCAACGGCTCTTTGCCGTGTTGGATGCAGAGGTATATGGGCAGGCGAAGGTGCTGCTTGATCCAAGTATGCGCACCTATACTCAGGACCTGGATCTCGGGCGGCAAGCTACTGCTCTGGAAATATGGACAATGCAAGAAGGTATAGCCTTACTGCCACGTCTGTGGCGATACACATTGTTACGGTGCAGCCTAGCGAGTCAAGCCGATAGGTATCCACTCTCAGCATTTCGCCTCCTACTGTTGCTGAAACGAGATTCAGAAGCACTAGGTTTGACTGAGTTGTTGACCGATCCGGCTCACAAAGCAAACGTATGGCTTGAGATCGCAAAACACATGCGAGAGCAACCAGCACAGGAACAAGATCACTTCCAGATACTCCTGAGAGCCTCTCAGGTAGCACATACAATAAAGGAGAGTTGGACAAGAGCAAAGGTATTAAGTGAGCTAGGCGAGACATTAGCGCGGGCGCAGCAGTGGGAAGAGGCTGAAAGAGTATGGGGAGTAGTTCAAGAGGTAATCGACTCGATTAAGGATAACCAAACACGAGCCCGAGCGTTGCAAGAGCTAAGCGCTGCATTAGTGCAGACCCAACAGTGGGAACAAGCTGAAAAGGTTAGCCTTTCTATCGAGGACGGCCAAATACGAGCCCGAGCGTTGCAAGAGCTAGCCACTGCATTAGCACAGGCTCAACACTGGGAAGAGGCTGAAAAGGTTAGCCTTTTTATCGAGGACGGCCAAATACGAGCCAGGGCGTTGCGTGAGTTAGGTACTGCATTAGCACAGGCCCAACACTGGGAAGAGGCTGAAAGAGTATGGAGAATGGTTCAAAAGGTAATCGACTCAATTAAGGATAACCAGACACGAGCCCTAGCATTGCAAGAATTGAATACTGCATTAGTGCAAGCCCAACACTGGGAAGAGGCTGAAAAGGTTAGCCTTTCTATCGAGGACGGCCAAATACGAGCCAAGGCGCTGCAGGAGCTAAGCACTGCATTAGCACAGGCCCAACACTGGGAAGAGGCTGAAAAGGTTAGCCTTTCTATCGAGGGGAGCTATATCCGAGCCCTAGCATTGCAAGAGCTAGGCACTGCATTAGCACAGGCCCAACAGTGGGAGCAGGCTGAAAGAGTTAGCCTTTCTATCGATAATAGCTATATCCGAGCCCTAGCATTGCAAGAGCTAGCCACTGCATTAGTGCAGACCCAGCAGCCAGAAGAGGCTGAAAGAGTATGGGGAATGGTTCAAGAGGTAATCGACTCGATTAAGGATAACCAAGCACGAGCCCTAGCATTGCAGGAGTTGCGAGTAGCATTAGTGCAAACCCAACAGTGGGAAGAGGCTGAAAGAGTTAGCCTTTCTATCAAGGACAGCCAAACACGAACCCGAGCGTTGCAAGAGCTAGCCACTGCATTAACACAGGCCCAACACTGGGAGCAGGCTGAAAGGATTGGTCGTTCTATCAAGGGGAGCTATATCCAAGACAAGGCATTGCGTGAGCTAAGCACTGCATTAGTGCAAACCCAACAGTGGGAAGAGGCTGAAAGAGTTAGCCTTTCTATTAAGGATAGTCAAACACGAGCCCGAGCGTTGCAAGAGCTAAGCACTGCATTAGTGCAGGCCCAACAGTGGAAAGAGGCTGAGAGAGTTAGTCTTTCAATTGAAGATAACCAAATACGAGCCTGGACGCTACAGGAATTGAGGGTGGCGTTAGTGCGGGTTCAAAAGTGGGATCAGGCTCAAGAGGTGTTCCGCAAAATAGAATGGGAAGAATGGAACGAAGAGCGAACTAAGGCACTACAAGAATTGAGAGTAGCATTAGTGCAGGCTCAACAGTGGGAACATGCTCAAGAGAGCATTGGCTTGATAGACGACAATGATGAGAGAGCCACAGCATTGTGCGAACTTGCAACAGAGATGGCTGTATCGAGGGAATATGAGCAGTTGTTGAGTTTGACCAAACATTCATGGTGGCAGGTCGCAACGAAAGAATATGCATTCAGGCTTTTCTCAATGGCTACTGGCTTCATTGCTCTTAAACCTGAGCTTGGTACTGCTTTTTACGATGCATTCAAATGGGTCGATGACTTCTTAAAAGGCTGACGGCTCTCCCGGCGGAAGCGCAAGGCTTCTCTGAACAGACCAAGAGCCTATCGTCCCAGGCGACGAATATTTAAACCAGCATCAAGGTCACAATCCAGATACAAAAAAAGGAGCCCCTCAACGTCTCAAAGATAGTATGTTTATCGCATAGCTCTCTTCGCATATCTCTATAGAGAAGTTGAGAGGCCAAAGTAATTTTCAAACAAGCGAGAACGAGAAGGAGGAACCAGGGGATGCAAATTGCACCTGGCATTTACAGTTTAGGGCAACAGCAAGGTGGGCATGTTCATGCCTTCTTACTGGATGACGGCACAGATCTGACGGTAATCGATTCCCTCTGGGATACGGATGGCAAGCGTATTCTCGACCAGATACAGACTATTGGGCGTTCGGTGACGGACTTGAAGCATATCATCATTACACATGCTCACCGCTCTCACCTGGGTGGACTGGCTACTCTTCAACGTCTGAGTGGGGCAGCCGTGTATGCTCACGAGTGGGAAGCCGATATCATCTCTGGCGACCGCAAGGCCCAGGCCATTACATTTATACCTCGGCGTCCTTTTCGCGTCTATCCTCTTCAGGTCGGTTTAGCCCTGGGAGTGGGCAAACACCCACCCTGTCCCGTTGATCACTATGTTTCGGAGGGGGATCGGGTCGGCCCGTTACATATCATGCATGCATCCGGGCATTCGCCAGGGCATCTTTCCTTCTACTGGCCGGAACGACGTGCCCTCTTTGCCGGTGATGCCATCGCCACCTGGCCGTACTTTAGCGCAGGTTGGCCCGCGTTTAACCTCAATATCAAACAACACAAAGCCACGGTGGGTCGCATGGCAGACTTCGATGCCGAGATTGTGGCCGTCGGCCATGGCGAGCCCATCACCAACGGGGGAGCCGCTCGTGTGCGTTCCCTGCTCAACAGCACGGACTGGTAAAGAGCTTGCTCAGGTTATATGATGAAGGCATTGCGCTAGCGCAAGCGGAGTGCGCGTAGGATTTTTGCAAGTGATGGATGCAATGGGCTGGCAGGGCGACCACGAGGGTCGCTCTCAAGAATACCAGCGAACTCTTTGGAACAATCTCACGAGCACCCGCGCAAATAATGTACTTTGTATGGAAAGGATACCCATATGCAAACGGTAAAATCCTTGTTTTCCCGATTGTACAACTCGTTGGCTCAAACACTCGATCAGACCTTCAAGTGGCATAAGCTGCCACTCCTTATCGGAATCGGCATACTCGCTGGCTTGCGAGATATCTTGCGAGCCAAGAATCTCTCCGGTACGTATTCGCCGAAGTCACCCTACCCAGCAGTTACGCCTCCCGCTGGAGAGGGGCAACACTACCTGACCGCTCGCACTGCGGACGGGACATATAATGACACAGACGTTCCCGCCATGGGCAGTGCCAACACACGCTTCGGACGCAACGTCCCACTGAGCTATGCCTACCCAAGAAGTGATGAGGATCTTCTCAAACCCAACCCGCGCACGATCAGTCTTGAATTACTGGCACGTGACACCTTCAAACCAGTGCCTTTCCTCAATCTATTTGCCGCCGCCTGGATTCAGTTCATGGTTCATGATTGGTTTAGCCACGGACCAAACCAGCAAGAGAATCCCTGGAAGGTGCCGCTCAGCGATGATGATCCCTGGCCTGAACACCCCATGACTGTTCTACGTACTCAGCATGATACATCACGCACGTCGGATAGCGACGGCTTACCCCCTACCTTTCGCAACCTGGTAACGCACTGGTGGGATGGTTCCCAACTTTATGGCAGCGATGCTGCCACTCTGGCCAAAGTGCGCTCAGGCCAGGATGGCAAGCTGACCATCGGCAGTGATGGTTTGCTCCCCGCCGATCCGAATAGCGGTGTTGAGATTACAGGCGTCAATGGTAACTGGTGGATCGGGCTGAGTTTGATGCACACCCTGTTCACGCTGGAACATAATGCCATCTGCGACCATCTGAAAAGTGAGTATCCCTCCTGGACTGACGACGATCTGTTCGATCATGCCCGCCTGATCAACGTGGCACTTATGGCGAAGATTCACACAGTTGAGTGGACGCCAGCAATCCTCAATCATCCCACGATGCAGGTCGCCATGCGTGCAAACTGGTGGGGCTTAGCCACCGAGCAGATCTATAAGCTCTTCGGGCGCATCAGTTCGAGCGAGATTATCAGTGGTATCCCTGGTTCTGAAAAGGATCACTTTGGCGTCCCCTATTCTCTTACAGAAGAGTTTGTTTCCGTCTACCGTATGCATCCCCTCCTGCCGGACGAGTTCAGCTTCCGTTCTTTGAAGGACGACACAGTGCTGCAAGAACACACCCTGCCCGAAGTTGCGGATAGACATGCACGCGAGCTTTTGCAACAGATGTCCATGGCAGATGTCCTCTATTCGTTCGGTACCTCTCACCCTGGCTTGATCACCTTGCACAATTATCCCAACGGCCTGCGCCACCGCAAGGAGCCAAACGGCGATCTTCACGAGCTGGCCACGATGGAGATTATCCGTGATCGAGAGCGTGGCGTCCCGCGTTATAATGAGTTTCGCCGGCTGGTTCATCGCCCTCCGCTCAACAGCTTTGAGGAGCTAACCGACAACAAAGAGTGGGTAGCACAGCTGAAGCGCATTTATAACAACGACATCAACAAGCTTGATCTCATGGTGGGCTTGTATGCCGAGACGCCGCCAGAGGGATTTGGCTTCAGCGATACGGCCTTCCGTATCTTCATCCTCATGGCCTCCCGCCGCCTAAATAGTGATCGCTTCTTCACAACGGACTATACGCCCACAGTCTACACGCAAACCGGCCTCGATTGGATCATCCAGAACACGATGGGAACAGTCCTTCTGCGGCATTTCCCATCCCTGACTCCCTTCCTGCGTGGTTCCAAGAACGCCTTTGCACCGTGGCCCAAGGCCGCATGATGACCGCCATCGCAAGATGAGCGCAAGGGTCATCACTACTATATACGGGTCTTGCTCGCTCTCGCTCGCAAAGCGTCACAATTTAGACGAGCGAAGCGACGTCCAATCCGCGTATAGTAGTGATGACCCTTGCGCTCATCTTGCGGCGGCATGGCGCTCATCCTGGAGCACGGTGGCGGTCGTCTTGTTCACCATGCTATACACTGGCCACAATCCCACGCCCACCCTCAGAAAAGTCCATTATTGTCAGCAATAAGCTAAGTATGTTATAGTTGACATACACATATCAAGGTGACTACTCCCCCGGCTAAAGCACGGGGGCTTCTAGAGACAAGCCCAGGCTGTGTAGTCCCACAGCACGAATGTTGAGAGCAGCATTCAAATCACGATCAAGCGAAAGGAGGCAGCAGGGACAATGATAGACGCGTTCACTGAGGGGCATATATTGCCGATGATGACACCTGCTGCAATCGGCAGACGTGTATGCTGGGTTGACCTTGATGAACTGCCTACCAGCTTCTTCCGCTTTGCAGGACAGTTGAGAGAAAAAAGCCGACCACGACGCATCATGAATGCTCTTGGCAAGACAATGGTTATGAGTCATGCGGTTGACATGCAAGTCTTCAACAGCAATGACCCCGAACTGATTGACAATCTGACGACTCCTTTGGTGAGTGAAATTGTCACGACGGAACTTAATCCGCTCGTGTACACGAGCTACAACTTTGCGGTGCTTGCGCCTCTCTTGTGTGCCTTTGGCAAGCTTGGAATGCTTGCGTTGCACTTTCGCCAGGACCTTTTCTTCCTTACGGAAAAAGCGCGGATTGGCTATCTCTTCACCAGTGGAGAGAGTCGCAAAGGTTTTAAGCCCGACATCAATACCCACCTGGGCGGAAACACGCTCAAGGCGCAGAGGCTCACATTCGCAAGAGAAGGTGACGTACCATTTGTTCGTACTGCTCTTGTGGATGGTACAGGTTTTCACAAGGCCCCTCACAGGGCGATGATACACCATCTTCACCGAGCCAATCTTGGAGAGGGTTACCCGGCCATCATGCGTGATGGAAAATCCGCTCTGAGGGTAGGTGAAACTATCATAGCGTCCATATCCCTTGAAACGCGGGTATCCAGGCGTCTCACCAGCTTTACATCGGCGGAAGAACGCTTTGAAAGCCAGATCAATACGCATGGCCACGTTTTGCAAAACTTGGGAATGAACGCCGTTGAGGGAGGGGCGTTGTTCTTTCAGCATCGGATAGGTAGATTGCTGCTGATAGCACGTCAATCCTTTTCCCTCTTGCTCATAGGCAGTCTTGCGAGCAGCCAGCAGATGATTGTACAACCATCGGCACTCTTCAAGCGTCTCATTGAGCTTCTTCTGTTATTTCTTTGTCGGATAGATCCGATACTGAAAGTTTTTAAGCATATTAGAATTTTAAGGTTAAACTCGGCTATTGTCAAGGGGCCGGTGGTACCCAACCCATCAAGCCCCAGAAGGAACGCGCCTTTCATCCCCATGCTTAAAAGACAGGGGCTTTCAGGCGCGGCGTAAGGTAAAATTTGTTACTGTGAGGTGCTAACCTATGCATATAAAGCTAACTGCTGCTGAGAAAACAGATGTGGGCAAACAGCGCGAGCAAAACGAAGATTCTGTCTTTACACGTATTGAAACGCTAACAGATGGTGACCGGGGACTTTTTATTGTGGCTGATGGCATGGGAGGCTATCAGGCCGGTGAAGTAGCTAGCAAACTAGCGGTAGACACAATTAGCCGCATGATGGACAGCTTCTTCAACCCTCTCGCCGACGAGTCAACGATCGAACTGATTCCACCGGCTGTAGCCAGTATAACGGCTGACGTCGATGAGACAATCAAGATGCCGCGTAAGAAGGTCAAAATTCAGGAAAAGGTAGAGACAGAGACCCAAGGAGAAATTGATCCGGCTGAGACCGTCAAAAAACCACAGAAGGCCATAAAACCTCAACAAGAGATAACACCCAATGAGACAGAGGCCCTGCCATCTATAAATGATCGACTCACTGAGGCTATTCAGGAAGCCAATCGTGTCATTCTCCACTATGGCGAACAACAAACGAATGCGCGTGGCATGGGCTGTACGGTAACCATGGCTTTCATTCAGAATGAGCAGGCATACATTGCCAATGTTGGTGATAGCCGCACATATCTGTTGCGCAACGGCAAACTCGATGTCCTCACCAGAGACCATTCGCTGGTCGCAAGGCTGGTGGAGTCGAAGCAGATTGAACCGGATGACATTTATTCCCATCCACAGCGCAACTTGATTTATCGTTCACTGGGAGCCGGGCGACAGGTTGTAGAAGTGGATGTCTTTCCTACCACCCTACAACCCAACGATATTCTCTTTCTCTGCTCCGATGGCCTCTGGGAGATGGTACGTCACCAGGACTTGCTCAAAGAACTGAGTGAACACAGCAGCCCTCAACACATCTGCGATACCCTGATCAATTTAGCCAATGCCCACGGAGGAGTCGATAATATTACAGCGATTGTTGTGAAGATCAATACCCCTTAGCTCCTCTCCTTGTAGAAGTCAAAGGGACTGTGCTACACTCTAATTAAGTATATTTTGCCAAATTGGCTTTTTTGATAAACGAAATTTTGGAGGATAGAATCGTGCCAACAATTACTTTTATGCGTGAGAATGTTCAGGTTGAGATACCGGTTGGCGATCATGTACGTTATGCGGCACTGGAGCATGATGTACCGGTGTACTGCGGATTATGGAAGTTTGCCAATTGCCATGGCAATGGCCTGTGTGGCACGGATCGTGTAGCCGTATCGCCTTCGACAAACACCAATTCCCTAACTTTTATGGAGAAGTTCTGGCTGCGTGGCGACCTGAAGAGGAATCCGCGTATGCGGCTGGCCTGCCAGGTCGAAGTGTTTGACGACGTGGTTGTGGATACACAATGTTAAGTAGAGACTGCTCCCTCTGCATATAAGAGTCCCACCAGGGTATAGACAAAACCCTGGTGGGCCGAAACCCCTTCACCTAACTTACCACCACCTGTACAGCCACAGTTTGCGACGCAACCTGCGTTCCTGTATCACTATCGCTTACCACAATCGACGCCGGATATGTACCTGTAGTTAGCGTACTACTGTCACAAGTTACCGTCACCACGGCACTAGCCCCCGCATCAAGAGTCCCGCTTGTAAGATTAAAGGACAACCACGTCGCATCAGCATGCACCTTCCAATTCAAAGGTTGCGAACCTGTATTCGTGATCGTCAAAGTCTGTGTTGAACTCGTCAGCTGGCTAGTATGCGCAAAGGGCGGTAGGGCGTTCGTCGAGACACCAATCACCGCCTGATCGGTCACCACAATACTCACGTTCACCTTCTGGCTCACTACCTTTGTGCCCGTATCGCTATCGAAGATGGTAATTAGCGCATTAAGTGTTCCTCCATTCGCCTGTAACACTGAAGGAGAGACGGTAACCACTGTACTCTTCGTCGGAGCCAGACTACCAGTGGTTGGCGACACAGGCACGAACGTCTTACCATTTTGATCTTCGGTCACGCCCCAGTTCAGCGTCGCATTACCACTATTGGTAATCGTAAACTGCTGCGTGGCTGGATTTGCCCCCTTCATTGTGGCGAAACTCAGTGTACTCTGGTTCAGGCTAATGACAGCTGCTGGTGGTATACTCACGGTCAGAGCCACGCTTACTTGAGTCATCATGCCACCATAGCTAAAGGTCAACGTCCCTTGATAGTCGTGCGGCTTGAGCGTTGCGGCATTCACGCCTACCGTAATGGTGGCCGACTGACTCGGTTCGAGGTGCCCACTCGCTGGTGCCGGATTTAGCCAACTCGCCCCATCCGCCGTTACTGCGCTCACCGTCCAATCCACCGGCTGACCACCACTGTTCTGTACCGTCAATGGCTGGCTGAGTGTACTTTGTCCAGAGGCTGCGAAGGTCAACGCCGGAGGTGAGGCAATCATATTGCCTGGAGCGATCACTGTCAAATTCACCGTCACCTGCGGATTAGCACCACCGCTAAGATTAATCGTTCCCTGATAAGAGCCGACCGCCATTTGTTGCGCATGTGTACTGACCGTCACTGTCTCGCTAGTGTGCGCTGCCAGATGGTCTTGCGTTGGACTGATGCTCAGCCATCCAGCACTGTTACCGATACTACTGCTCCAATCTACCGCCTGCCCTCCACCGTTTTGTAATGTAATCAACTGGTCGCCAGGGTCTTGCGTCGCTGTCCCCACATAGGCCAATGCCGCCGGTGAAACCGTCAGGCTGGCAGGCGGAGCGGGTTTCACTCCCATCGTCACCATCAATGTCTGCGGCGGATCGCTGCTTCCCTGTTGTCGGAAGGTAATATGCCCCTCATATTCCTGCGAAGCCAAAGTTCCACGATTCACAATCACTTGCACCACCGCGCTACCGGCAAAGCTACCATTGGTCGGCGAAACTGCCAGCCAGGGCTGATCGCTACTGGCTTGCCAGACTACTTGCCTGCCACCAGCATTAATCAGCGTCAGCGTTTTCTGCGAAACGACGCCAGGCACATCTAGCCCCATATCGAGCATCGGCCTCACCAGTTCCAGCAATGGTGGGGCTGAAGATGATTGTTCAACTGTAATTGTTGCCATCACGCTGATACTCTGTTCGCGGCCAATATCAATGGCAAAGATGGCATGCTGTCCTACTTCCCACGTAGATGGCACCGCAATCTTCACCCAGAACATCCCCTTATCGTCCGCATGCGTCTGTAACGCTTTCTTATTGCCATCAAGCATAGGCGTATTGTGTTGATCATGAGTAAAACTAATCAGATCATTTGGCCCAAATCCACTTCCTGATACTATAAAAACATCTTTCACACGTAACTGATTAGGTACAACACTCAAGACCTGCTTATCCGCTAGAGGTCTTCGATGCATAAATATATAGGTCAGTAAACTACTGGCGATTATGAAGAAAAGAAATGAAATGGTCAGTGCCACTGGCACAAAGCGTCCCTGCTTGGGTACTTCCTTTCTCTCCGGCACATACGCACGTACCGGAAAACGCGAACGCCGAGGAACTACCACCAGAGCATCTAGCTCATCTGCAAGTGGGCTATCCACACTCTCTACCACAGACAGCATCTGCATACTCTCTGCCAGACTAACAGGCTCTACCGCTTGCACACGTTCCAGAACTGGCTGCACCACCAGCATCATCGATTGGTATGGCTGATCTTCAGGATGGAGACCGGAATAGTGCCCGGCCCGATGAGGAGAGGCTGGCGGAATAGAGCGTTGATGCATAGTCATTGTCACGCTGACAGGGCGACCCTGGTGGTTGCCCCCTGGAGCACTCCTCCCCATACTTTCAGCACCCTCGGACAACATCACAATCCTGTTGATGCCCTGGGGACGAGGAGTAAAGGCATGTCCACATAGGCTACATATTTCAGCGTCAGCACGTGCTAATTTACTACAATACGCACATCGTTTTGTGTCCATACAGCCTCTCAAGGGGAAGTATACTTACACGTTTTAGCGTGCAGCTACTTTTACCTCCAGCCTCCTTGATCGCCTACTGTCTAACATGCAATAAAGGCCAGCCTTGCCAGCCTCTACACACAAAAATGCAAAAAAATATCTATCTTTGTCCTACAGCATGCGATAAATTGATACATATCGAGATAGCACTGTACATTGTAACATATGATGATATTTTAGAGAAGTGGGGAATTTACGTGGGGTGCGCGTCAGGTTTTTGCGGAGTAAGCGATGTGGTGAGCATGATGACCGCAAGGGTCATCACTACTATACACGCATGCCTCGGCCTGCGAAGCCGAAGTATAGTAGTGATGACCCTTGCGGTCATCATGCCCAGCGCAAAAATATGACGCTCACCCATTTATGTAAAGATACTCAATGCATCTTCTTACTTCGGTGAAGGAAGAACATCGACAGAGAGGTTTGGTTGATTGCCTGTTAAGGTCACCGTCACAGTCCCAGTATAATTATTTGCAACATCACTGCCAGTTGCCGTTAAGGTATACGTCCCCAACGCAAGATTACTAAACGTGAACTTCCCAGTGCTATCAGCCGTCGCGGTTATCGTTTGATTCGTCGTATTTACGAGACTCAGTGAAGCACCCGGTAACGGGCTGCTGCTACTACAGATACTATCAACGCACGCCAGCACTGTGCCGCTTAGTGTGTAGCCCGTAACTGTCAATGTTACACTTAACGTCTGGGGACTGCTTTGTACTACTGCCCCTCCACTACCAGAGGCCGTGACCGTAATTGTACCAGAATAAACACCGGGCACGAGATTCCCTGAATTGACGCTCACATTGACGGTTGCACTACCCGTACCTGTTGTCGTAGGTGAAAGCACCAGCCAGCTACTACTATTCGCATCGCCTATGGCCGACCATGAAACGGGTGCCACACAGCTACCAGCTTCACTCAACCCAAATGACTGTGCAGCAGGAGGCGATTGTCCCTGAGCTACTGTAAAGCTAAAGTTCGCTTGTGTCACTTGCAAGGTACACGGCTGAAGCACAGTTAAGGTCACCGCAAATGTCTGGGGACTCCCCTGCACAGGTATATTCGTCACATCATTCGCGACGATCGAGATCTGTGTATTATATGTGCCTACGTTTAAACCGCTAATAGTCGGAATCACACTTAAAGAAACAGATTGCCCGCTTTGCACAAGAGTGCCTGATGTTGCCGAGAGCTTCAACCACGACGGCGCGTGAGCAATCGTCGCGTTCCAGTTCAACGGCCAGCTACAGTTACCGGACGCTGTAATTGCCACCGACTGCGGACTTGGATCAGACGCTCCCTGCACTGCACTAAAAGCTACCACACTAGCCGAAGGTTGCTCCAGCGTACACGGTGGCAATACTACAAGCTGAACCATAATCGTTTGGGGACTACCCGACGCTGTCAGCCCGTTGGCATCTGTACCATTCAGGATTATTTGCCCTGTATACGTATTCGGATTCAACCCGGCGGTATTGATATTGATGGTCACCTGCCCGGTCTGACCTGCTGGAATGCTACCGCCTGTCGGACTTGCGCCTAACCACGATGATGCAAGAGTATTGACGGTCGTATGCCAGTTAAGTTGGCTGCCACCAGTATTGGTAATCGTCACCACCTGCCCTGGTGGATTGGGCATCCCTTGCGTGGTATTAAAGTTCAGATTTAAGGGTGTTGCTCCTATGATAGGCGCACTCGGCGGCGGTGGGGGTTGCACGATTAGCTGCACCACCACTGACTGTGTACTCTGGGCTGCCAGGAAAGCAATACTACTCGTATACGTCGCCGGCTTCAAGCCTGTGATATTGACTCCCACTGCTGCTACTGTACTCGTTGCCCCCTTTAACTGCCCACTAGCTGGCGTGACGCTTAGCCATGAAGCCATCGCCTCGGCCTTCCAGTTGATCACCCCAGCACAACTGGCCGTTGCACCAAAACCCAGCGATTGATTGCTCGGATTGCTTTGACCAGATACCGCCGTAAAGGACATCAGACCTGTATTCAAAGTCAGCCCACAATGTGGCTGTATGGTCAGTGAAACACTAATATTTTGTGGACTATTGTACGCTCCCAGATTACCTGTGAACGTCAGTACACTGGTATACACTCCTGGCAAGAGATTATGGCTATTCACCTGCACATACACGATATTTGTGCTATGAGGCGCAACAGTTCCCACCGTGCGATCCGTCGTTAACCAATTGGCTTGCACTTTACCGGCAGGCATATCGAAGATCTGAAGCAAGAAGGCGGCTTGATCAGTGGTAGCAATGGGATTATTACCTGTTAAGGCCCAATTCAAGGGCTGCGTACCGGGATTAGTGATCATCAACATCTGTGCATTGGGATTTGATCCACCATCCAGAGCCGTAAAGGAGAGCACCGGCGGCGTTATCGCCATCACAGCACCAACATTCGCCGGCAACGGACGCACGCTCATCTGCACCTGTATTCTTTCATCAGGCCCCACATTGGATGAAAAGATCAGAGTTCCCTTGTAATCGCCTGGTTCTAGATTGGCACGCTCAACCGCCACGGTAATTGTCTGGTTTGCACTAAACACGCCTTGCGTCGGCGAGAGCATCAACCAGGGCTGATCGCTACTGCCTGCCCACGTAATCGAGCCACCACCAGCGTTATACAACTTCAAGCTTTGAAAAGTATTCGCGCCCTGGTAACCAGCACCCAGATCAAGTTCTGTGGCTCCAACCAACAGACGCGAGGGGCGCGTAGGACCAGCGTTGATAATTTGCAGCGTGGCACTGGCCGTATAGCGCGTGGTCACATCTTCAGCTTCAAGAGTGTGATATCCTGGCCCCCAACTGTCATCCACTAGCATGTGGACATCAATCGAACCTGTTGCCCCTACCGCCACCAATGCAGAACTATCGGTCAACTGCACCATTTCTTGGATATCATGCGTTAAAAACACATGAGTGTTGGCTGAAAAATGCTGGATATGCAACGTCACCGTCTGCCCAATGGTAACAACATTCGTCGAAAGCGTCAAGGAAGGGGGACCCTTTACTACCGAGGGTGTATGGTGAGGATGGACAAAAGCGAAAGATAAAAGTACGCCATCTACTATCAGAAAGGCGATGGCTAGAATAGCAAAAACCACGAAGGCAATGCGCACAAAACGCCGCGAAAGCACGGGGTGTCGTCGTGAACGCGGCCAAACCGGCTGCGTGATCAAACCCTCGGCTATAGCACGGCGCATATCCTCTTCCTCGATCCGCGCTGTCTCAGCACTATTCGGAAAATGCCGCCGCATAAGGGGATCGGTAAGATTTGACAACGAATCGTTCTCGTTTCCGCCCTCACCCTCATCCGCATCATGCCACGGCCATAGATCGGGCATGCGTTTGCTTAGGTCTTCACTCTGTTCTCCTTGCCTGGTGTACTGACCCACAGATAGTCTAGGCATCTGTGGCATAGGTGTACTCTCACGCCGAATATCTGCCGAGATATCATGTAAAGGAGAAAGGCGCGACGCTCGCGGCAGGCGACGATGATTCGGTTCTGCCTCAGCAATGCGTTGAGCGGCCTGATTGAGCCTGTCTATGGTCTGATCTGCTACCAAAGCATTCTGAAAAGCATTCTGATAAGTAGGTGCTGATGGTTGGGACTGTGCTGACCCTGAAGGTGTAGGAAATGGCGTTACAGGAGTCCGCGCTTGCACAATAGGATGTGGACTTGTAATACGCTCAAGCGGGTCGCCGTGTACTTCGCCGTTCTCAGAAGACGTAGCTACGATCGGAGGCACTGCAGAAGGGGCCTCCGGCAGAGTATGCGCATCCTGCCACAACTGGCTTCGTAAAAGCGACCGACACGTTTCACAAAATACGGAGGCCGCCTCACAAGGCTTGCTACAACGCAGACATTGATTCATATCCTGCTCTTCTCATGCTTCAACCCCGCCCGGCATCAACCATCATGCTTTCGCATGTTCAAAAATACAATCGTATCTACTAGTATACTACTACCACTGCCTGTATACTCCATCTCCCCCAAAATATCCCCCAAATTACTTATTGGCGTCCTTAGGTTATATCTATATTACTTAACGCTCAGCTATAGTCATTTATCACATCAAACAGGTAAAAGAGAAGCACATGTGGGTTCCAGGAGGCCAGCCTCTTGGAACCCACATGTGCTTCTCTTTTCTATTGCCTTAACACTGCCCCAAACTTCTCATACAAAGCCCGCACAATCCCTTCTTGCAAAGTATTCGCCTCAGCATCGGTCAGAGTGCGATCGTGCGACTGATATGTCAGCGCATAGGTCAGATTTTTCTTGCCCGCTGGAATAGGCTCGCCTGTATACACGTCGAACAACACCGCCGAGCGTAACAACTCACCACCACTCTCCACAATCGTATCATGAATATCCTCGGCAGGTACTTGCTCATCAACCACCAGGGCTAGATCGCGTATCAATTCCTGGTGGCGTGAAATGGGCATATACGTCAACCGTGTTGGTACTGCTGCATATAACTGTTCCAGATCAAGCTCACACAGGTACGCCCGGTACGGCAAATCATAGCGTTGCTGCACCAGGGGATGTACCTCACCCAGCACGCCTACCGGACTGAACGTCTCCTCACCCTCATCTGAGAGACGGAGCAGTTCCAGCAACGCACATCGCCCCGGATGGAACGCCGGATGTTGCGTCGGAGTGAAACGATAGCTCGTAATATGCAGTCCGGCCAGCAAGATCTCAACCACGCCCTTCAGATCATAGAAATCTGCCGGACGGCTCAAATCTGCATTCCATGAAATCTCAGCCGGGCCGCACAGCGCAATACCGACACTACGCCGCTCATCCGGCAGACCATTCACCTCCTGCGACGGCAGGTAGCGACGCCCAAGCTCGAAGAAACGCAAACCTGCGCGGTTCCGTTTACTATTCTCCTGCACCGTTTCCAACAACCCACTCATCAGAGTCAGCCGCATCGCATCCAGATCGCTACTCAACGGATTCACCAGCGTCACTGCCGGTATAGAACGCACATCAAATGGCACGACCGCCGTCGCTGTCTTACTCGTAGTCGCTACTTCCGTCTGCTTCCCATTAGCGGTGGATACCACACTCTTGCTTCCCTCCAACAGAAAACGAGCCGAGGAGGCATCGGCATGTGCCAGTAGGTTCACCATACGCGTGCGGCTTGTCATAGCATACGTCACAATCTCCGTCAGTCCCGCTCCGATCAACAGTTCGCGTACTCGATACTCACGCTCGAACCACGAAACACCCTGGGGCTCCGGCAACGGCCCCACCGGAATCGTACTTGGAATGGTATTGTAGCCAATCATGCGTATCACTTCTTCCACCAGATCGGCTCCCTCCACAATATCTGCGCGGAACGTCGGTACCGTCACTTGTAGAAGAGGTTCTTGCAGTCGTCCGTTTTGATACAACTCACCTGTCGGCGTAACCTCTACAACGGCAAAGCCCAGAGCAGTCAACGCCTCGATCACTTCATGCACCGTCACCTTTACCCCTATCAACCATTGCACTTCAGCAGGTGAGAAGAGAATTGTGCGTGGCTGTACCGGCCTGGAATAGACATCTACCATCCCGGGATGGACAGTTCCACCAGCCAGTTCCGCCATCAACTGCATCGCCCGGTTAGCTCCCACCAACGTCAACTCAGGATCAAGCCCCTTCTCAAAGCGACTTGAGGCATCGGTACGCAACCCCAAAGCCACCGAGGTACGGCGTACATTTGCCGCCTGGAAGTTCGCCGCCTCCAACAGCACTGTCGTCGTCGCATCGTTTACTTCGCTAATTGCGCCACCCATCACGCCTGCAATGGCCGTTGGCCCCTCTGGATCGGTAATCAGTAACATATCCGTCGTTAGCTTGCGCTTCACACCATCCAGCGTCGTCATTTCCTCACCGGGACGCGCCCGGCGTACAATAATATGCCGCTGGCGTACTAGCTCGTAATCGAAACCGTGCAGTGGTTGCCCAAGCTCTAACATCACATAGTTGGTAATATCCACTACATTATTGATCGGGCGCATACCCGCCATTAGCAGCCGTCGTCCCATCCAGCTCGGTGACGGCCCGATCTTCAGCCCACTCACCACACGTGCCGTATAGCGTGGGCAGAGATCAGGGTCTTCTACCGTCACCTGCACCATCACCGCCGCTGGTGTCCCCTGCTCAACCACTACGGGCAGAGGCACACGCAACGGCTGCTTGGTCAGTGCCGCCACCTCGCGAGCAATACCAATCATCGACGACAGGTCGCCACGATGGGCCTTAATCGCAAATTCCAACACTACCTCACCCAGTACATCCACCAGCTTCCGCCCTAACTTTACCTTGGGATCAAGAATATAGATGCCAGAGTGATCGTTGCCAAGCCCCAGTTCACGTGGCGAACAGAGCATACCCTGCGAGAGATAGCCCATGGCCTTCTTCTCACCGATGATCAGCTCGCCAACCTTCGCTCCCACCATCGCTAACGGCACCTTATCACCCTGCTGGATGTTAGGCGCACCACAAATCACTCCCAACTCTTCTTTTCCCGTATTCACCCGTGTATAGGTCAAATGATCCGAGCCGGCCACCCTCTCCAAGTGTACAATCTGGGCTGTGATAATCTTATCACCCCACTCTGCCCCCACGTACTCAATGGCCTCCACCTCCAAACCCGCCATGGTCAGCATATGCGCCAATTCCTCTGGCGTCATATTTATGTCAACATAGTCTTTTAGCCAACTTAAGGGTACTTTCATATCAATATTCCCTCACTTCCCAATTTAGAATTGCCGCAAGAAACGCAAATCATTGCCAGAGAACAAGCGGATCTCCCCGATGGAATACTTCAACATCGCAATACGCTCCACTCCCATACCGAAGGCAAACCCACGATACTTCGCCGGATCATAGCCAACCTCACGCAACACTCGCGGATGCACCATCCCCGAACCCAGCATCTCTATCCAGCCACTATACTTACAGGTGCGGCACCCCTCGCCACCACACAGGGGGCAATCGATATCTACCTCGGCACTCGGCTCGGTGAATGGGAAGTAGCTGCCACGGAAACGCACCTTGCGCCCCTCTCCGAACAGCTCACGTGCTGCCCGCTCCAGGCATCCCTTCAGATCGGCCATCGTACAATACTCATCAATCAACAAACCCTCGATCTGATGGAACATCGCCTCATGCGAGGCATCAATCGCCTCGTGGCGATACACCTTTCCTGGCACCACTACGCGCACAGGTGGACGCATGTGCTGCATCGTGCGAATCTGCATCGGCGAGGTCTGGGTACGCAATAAAATCTGCCCTGGCACCACCCAGAACGTATCTTGCATATCACGTGCCGGATGGTCGGTCGGCATGTTCAACGCTTGGAAGTTGTAGTAATCCGTCTCCACCTCCGGTCCCTCTACCACATGGAAGCCCATCTTCGCAAAGACCTGCGTCACTTCCCAGATCATCTGTGAAAGGGGGTGCATATGTCCCGTTGGCAGTTTGCGCCCCGGCAGCGTCACATCAATGCGCTCCTGTTCCAGGGACTGTAACAGTTCCCGTTGATGCAATTCTTCGCGTTTCGCCGCCAAGCGTCGAGTCAGTTCTGCCTTGACTGTATTCACCTTCTGCCCCACCACCGGGCGCTCCTCTTTCGAGAGCTTGGCCATCACCGCCGCAATATTGGTCAACTCACCCCGTTTGCGGCCCAGGTACGTCGTATCCCACTCCTCCAGCTCTGCTGAAGTCCTCACCGCATCCAACTCCTCAAGCGCACGACCCTGGAGAGCATCCAACTGCTCCAACAATGTATCTAGTTGCCCTATCGTACTCATAAGAATCCTCCCAAAAATCATAAAACCGACAAACTTTACGTCAACAGGGACGAAGTTGTCGGTAATCTCCGTGGTACCACCCGTCTTGAACCGGCCTCTATACTACTACCTCTTGCTTCATGCAAGAAGAAGTAACAAGCGAGCACCCAGTTCCACTCGGTCTGTTCGTTAACGGGAACAACCCGGTACTGTCTACTTACACTACGTTATACTAAATAACGCAGGTTCAACAGCCAGCTCTGGGGTGAACTTCCTGCAACAGTCGCGTAAAGGGGCTTACAGCCGACGACCCCTTCTCTCTGCCCGCTCCCCCTCTCAGTACTCTCCCCATCATCGCCTTTTGCACTAATGCTATCTCATTGCCCTATAGTATGCCAGATTTTGGGAGAAAAGTCTAGCATTTTTTGGGCAAGAAATTCAGCAATTCACCAGGGTATTGCCAACTCGTGAGCTTTGAGCGATACTATTACCAGATGAACAAACTCCCACAGTTCAAGGAAACAAGCTATATACAAAAGGATCTAGCATATGGCAATAACACAAAATATGAGATCAGGAGCGACATTGGAGTTATTAAAAACAACAGGTGTTGGCCCTGCTAAAGAACTTGAATGTGAGTTCGCTCCTCGTCTCAATTTGATTACTGGGGATAATGGCCTAGGCAAAACTTTCCTTTTAGAGTGTGCCTGGTGGGTCTTAACTGGAAATTGGGCTGGATATGAACCATATCCTCACGAAGATACCACTAGAGATTTTCCCAGTATTACATTTCAAATAAGTAAAGAAAGTCAATTAGATAGGCCACAGACGGTCAAGTACAATTGGAATAAATTAGCATGGAATACTCCTACAACCGGGTCTGTCTTACCAGGATTATCAGTTTTTGCCCAAGCTGATGGAGCATTTGCTGTTTGGGACCCATCTAAACACTTGTTGCATGATGAGAGACCAAAGGTTAATTCACTCATTACCTTCTCCAGTGAAGAGATCTGGAATGGGAAAGAGGAAAGACAGGATAATCAAATAAGCTCTCTGTGCAACGGATTAATTCGTGATTGGGTCACTTGGCAAAGTGTTGATAAAGATAGATTCGCAGAATTTAGTACTCTTCTTGAAAGACTCTCACCTGATCCAACAAAAGAACTATTAATCCCTGGTCCACTGACAAAATTACCCCTTGATGATAGATACATACCTACATTGGAGTTTCCATATGGCAATGTTCCTATTGTTCTTTGTTCTGCAGGAATACGACGCATATTAGCACTCGCTTATTTACTAGTCTGGTCATGGAATGCCCACGTTGAGACATCAAAGCTTATGCGTAGAGAGCCAAGTCGTAGTATTGTCTTACTTATTGATGAGATGGAAGCTCATCTTCATCCTCTTTGGCAAAGGGTTATTACGCCTGCTTTAATGAATGTCGTCAAGGCTTTAGATAGTGAAGTAGAAACTCAACTTATTATTGCCACACATTCACCACTTGTCCTGGCTTCCGTGGAACCTCTATTTAATGATCAGAAAGACAAACTATTCCACCTCTATCACGAGGAAAATGGTTCCGTCCTTTTGGACGAAGTACCATTCATTACAAGAGGACGTGTTGATCTCTGGCTCACATCAAATATTTTTGGACTCAAACAACCAAGATCAAAAGTTGCAGAGGATACAATCGAAAAGGCTAAAGCCTTACAACGGAAAAAGGAACCGTCAAAAGAAGAGGTTCAGGAAGTTTCAGAAGCCCTTAGTAGAGTATTAGCACCTGATGATCAATTCTGGCCGCGCTGGACATACTTTGCAGAGCGAGAAGGTGTAGAATTGTGATTCCTGTCAAAATGCAGCCTGAACCGCCTAACTTCACCTCAGAAGTACGGTTGAAAGGAGAAACCTTTTTAGCTAAAAACCCTTAGGCATGGTTCAAATCCACTTGACAGTTTCATAAAACTCAATTGCTATCTGAACATGATGGGAATTGTTTTTGGACTGTCCAGGCTGTCAGGTTTGATTGAACATAAATTGAACCTTGCCTTACCCTACCAACTGGACAAATCGGGAATATTGGAGAAATGCATTAGATGATCTTTGTAAGAAATACTCAAGTATCTGCGCCTATTCCTGTCATTGGATTGGTCCATGCACAGGTGGTAGAACTGTAGATCACTTCAGGCCAATCAGCAAATATCCACAAGAAGCATATCGCTGGGAAAATTTCCGTCTTGCGTGTGGTCTGTTAAATGCAAGAAAGGGTAACTATGAAGATGTTCTTGATCCCTTCACCCTTCAAGATGGCTGGTTCGTAATAGATTTTGACACACTTCTCATACTTCCTGGAGCGCATCTTTCAGAAGTGGACTCAAAACTTGTTATCGCGACAATCGACCGGCTGGGCTTGAATGATGAAGGTGCTTGTTTTCAGGAACGAGCTAATTGGTTGAGCGATTACATTATAGGCGAATTTCCTTTCTCGTACCTGAAGAAAAAAGCACCTTTTACAGCTAAAGAACTTGAGAGGCAAAATCTCATTGAAGAGGTTAAGTCTCGAGCTCCTATGTGGCTTACAGTTATTAAGGATAATGAGTGAAAAGGAGATACAATCAACATGAGCCGCCGCGACCTCATCCACATGACCGACGACGAAATCCACAACTTTCTCGAAGAACAGCGTACCTTACAAGTTGCCACCATTGACCATGATGGCTTCCCCCATCTCGTCGCCATGTGGTACGTCCTTCTCGACAACGAAATCACCTTTTGGACCTACGCCAAATCGCAAAAAGCTATCAACCTGCGGCGCGATCCGCGCCTCACGTGCCTCGTCGAAGCTGGTGAACAGTACAGCGAACTGCGTGGCGTCCAGATCAAAGGCCACGCCGTCATCAACAACGATCCCGCCTTTGTACAAAAAGTAGGCGAAGCCATCTGGGAACGCTACACCGGTCCTCTCAACGACAGCACCCGTCCCATGGTCGTCGCCCAGGCCCCCAAACGAGTCGTGATCATAGTAAAACCAATAGAAATCGTCTCCTGGGATCATAGTAAGCTCGGAGGAGGTTACTGATTATTTCCCCTACAGGAAATGAGCGTGAGCATCCCACAAAACTTTCAGTAAGAACGTGATTGATCCCGTCCGAAGGGTAGTGAAGCTACCCCATCGTATATCCGCATCTAGCAATGTTAGGACTTGGAAATGGGAGCAGGCAAACGGGTGATAGTCACCCGCTTGACCTCCACGTCCTCAAAAAATTCCGTCAAGGTCGTACCGAGCCTGCCCTCCAAAACAGATTCCATGAACTCTTCCCCGCGCCGACGCGCTAGAGAGGAAGGCTCATCACATTGCATCCGTACATAGATGGCGTAACAACTTGAGCGAGCAGAGGTATGCAACCTTATCTCAATTATCTGAACGGTTTCATAAAACTTCATCACGATATGGCCCATGACATCCTCAATCCGCACTTCAGCCTCTTCCAGCCTCAACGAGCGCATATCAGCAAGCGGTTCTCTACAGTCAGCTGTTATCTCAATGAGATACATAATATGCTCCTTTCATACCTTACAATGGGCATAGCGCATCAGGATGCATGCCATCCTTTTGCTTCACCACGCTATCTGCGAGCATAAGAAGCATAGATTATAAATAACGACAGAAGAAGCCCAAAATGCGCCCACTCCGAGGACAGAAGGGGGACATTTCTTGAATCAATAAAAAATCTGCTTGCCTGTTTCACTTCGTGAGTGAAACAGGCAAGCAGAGAGGTCAGAAGAGCCGTGAGCCTAACACGACCAGTCGACTGAAGAGGACGTCTGGTTGTAGCTGAAAGAGAAAACGGTCGAGGCCGGACAGCTTGTCGCTGGTATCGTCACGGTCACTGTCGTACTCTGATTGGATGTGAGATCACCAGACGAAGGACTGAAGGCAACGCCACTACTATTGCCCCCACCAGCCGTGGCCGTCCAATGCAATGAGCCAAAGTTATACTGACCAAGGCTAATAGTTACCGAACATGTCCAACTCCCGTCGCTGTTTTGGGTGCAACTGCTACTACTCATCGTTTGCGGCTGCACTGAGACTGAGGGAGCCGCACAGGTAAAAGATATCGGATAGCTATTCCCATTCTGATCGGTAAGAGAGAAGCTGTTGGTAAACGGACAGAGTGACGCAGATTTAGGAAGATCGGGGCAGACCTTTTCTTAACCGCTATACGGTACTTTCCTACTATAAAAATGCCATATATGCGAATATAAGAAAAGCTCTATCGTAAGATAGCAACAGATGTTATGGTAGACAAACACGTATCATCATAACACGAAGTAATTCATAGGGTTACTCTGTAACGCTTCCTACTCATAGGGTAGGATAAACATTGATGGAATCAGGCGGATATTTAAGTATGAGCAACAGAAATGTGGCTGTTACCAAGAAGCGATATAAAGCGGATAGAGCCGATATTGTTATTGTAGGCAATGGCATTGCTGGACTAACGGCAGCAGTGGAAGCGCGACGACTTGCTCCCGATGCGAGTATCGTGATCATTACGGCCCAGAGTCATCCAACCATTAACACACCGGCCTTGAAACAGTTCGCTATCGGGAAGTTGACACAGGAACAGCTCCTTGCATATCCGGCAGGAACTGAACTTGCTCAACGCATTCATGTCATCAATGCCTATGTTGAAGGGATTAATGCTCAGGAAAAATTTGTGTACCTGGAAGGGGGCAGGGGCTTCGGCTATGCTTCCCTGCTCCTGGCAACGGGAAGCAAGGCAACTGGACTACCTCAAAGCATGCCAGGAAGCAATTTTGATGGCGTCATCACGCTGCACTGCCTGGAAGACTATCTTGACCTGCGTAGACGACTACCAGAAGTAAACGACGCCGTGGTGACTGGTGGTGGAGCACATGCCATAGAGACGGTAATGGGGCTGTTACATTTAGGTATTCACGTTCACTGGCTCATTCGCGGCAAAACGTTTTTGTCACGTATACTTGATACGCCTGCCTCCGAGATGGTGCTGGAGAACATTCGACATGCGGGAGCAACAGTCTATACCGAAACGGAAATTCAAGGCATTGTAGGCAGAGTTGGCTCGGTGAGAGGGGTAGTAACAAATCATGATCAGATGATCCCTTGCCAATTGGTGGCTACGTGTACAGGAACAACTCCTGTGACTACATTGGCCGAACAGAGCAGCATCCCTATCATGCAAAAGCATGGTATTCTGGTAGATGATCAACTACGCACAAGTGTACGCGACATCTACGCTGCCGGGGCCGTAGCGGCCCTCAAAAATCCCCAAACAGGGGCATATGAGACACGCCCATTGTGGTACGCAGGAGTATTGCAGGGACGTACCGTGGCTGCCACGATGACCCATCATGAAGAACTGGCTACACAGCCCTTCGGTGTTCCCTGGCATGCCACACATTTAGGGGAACTTTGTATGCTCGCGGTGGGCGATGTTCATACAATGACCGATGATCTGATGACCCTCACCGATAGTAGTAAAAGAAGCTATCGGCGTATGTCCTTTATCGGAGATAGATTAGTGAGTTACCTTTCGCTTGGCCCTACTCAGCCCGATAGCCTTGCCATTAAACGCATCATCGATGAGGGGCTTTCCATTCGCGATATTCAAAAGGACCTGCTGAAAGGCAGCTTTGACGCTCGCAAATATTTCTCGCGCCAACAATCGCACGCCGTACGCTCTCTGATTACTTCGGGGAGACTACCTGTCGTCCATTGGATGCAGAGTTCTACTCCCGTCAGTCGCCCGGTAGTCATTTCTCCTACCACATCTTATAAGATGCCTGCACTCCCCAAAACTGAAGGGGCATTGGCTATACCTGTGTTGCTACGTGAAACAAGCGTTACAACCACAAAATTGGGGACGCACACCGAACCGTTACGTGATGCGGAGCCGTCAACACATGAGCGTTCTCAGCAACCCGATGCCGAAGAAGAAATATTGCCTTTTACAGGAAAACTGCCGACAATTCCAGAAAAGGTCAGTGATACGGAGGCGGTAGCAGACCCAGCATCGGCGGCTCCGCGATCTAACCTGCCGTCGTACAGTACAAAATTGCCGACGGTCAGTGGACTGCAGGCTACACCAGGAAAACGAGCACCTTTGCGCATGACCACGGGACAGTTTAAGGTGATAGGGGGATAGTGGATGTTGAAACAGGTGATGCTGCACAAAACGGGTATGCAGGTAGCCCAGGAAGTCCAGGCTTGCATTGGATGCAATGAGTGCTTACTGGCATGTCCCGCTCTGGTCGAGCCAATTACTATTGATGTCTTAAACCACGTCACACTGGGAGGAGCTATTCCTGCAGCGGTTGCCCGCTTTGCCCGCTCCTGTTATCAATGTGGAGCCTGTGTCTCGCCCTGTCCCGTAGGGCTGCACCGCGATGCGATGATGATGTGGCTAAAAGTGCGTTTGCTGCAGGCAGAGGAGTAAAGAGACGTATGCTACCACCTAACCCTTATGATGAGGGGGCCTCGCAGGCCCCCTCTACATTTCCTGAAACTGCGCCGGTGACGGAGCCTCTCTCGGAAAAGAAGGAAACTGGTTATCCCTGGCTCTTCTTTTATGCGGGCACCTCCTGGCTGAAGGGGCTGGGGCTAACTTTGGTGGTGACAGGGCTAGGAGGTATCTCGTATGTATGGTATAGTGAAGCAACGCATGATACCTCTCCTTTTAGCACACCGGGCCTGATCTATGCTACCTTGGGAACGATCTTTTTTGTGCTGGCGGCTGTATCATATGCGTTGCGCAGGCGTTTGCGCAAACGTGCCGTAGGGCAACTCCATGCCTCGCTCAACTGGCACGTGTTTTTTGCGCTCATGAGCCTAGTCATGATTTTTCTCCACTCCTTCGGCAACTTTGAGCCTATCTCCGGCACGTTTGCCCTCTACGGTCTGATTGCGATGACGATCAGTGGTTTTATCGGGCGTTTGCTGGATCGCGTGCTGCCACGCTTGATTGCGGTCGAGGTGCAAAAGGTACTGACGGAACAGGGTGATGATCGCATCGCGAACATCTCGCAAAAGTTAGAGGCCATTGTAGTGCATCAAACTCAAAAAGAACTGCATGGTTTCAAGGTAGGTAAGCGTGACACTGAGCCTACGCCTGTACCTGCGAAGCGTTCATCACCCAACAGTATGTCTTTCATAGGCGATATGCTGCACAAGCCCTGGGACCTGGCCTATATTTCCCTTGAGCCGACGCAACAAGAGCTAGACCGCCAGGGCACGCACTATCGTTTCATCCCCGACAAAAAAAGTGCCTTCAATCGCCCAGAAGCTTTGCTCCCAGGCGCAGAGGAGCAGATGTCCGAGCTACAAGAGATGCATACCGCCATGCAGCGCGAACAGTTCTATCGCTACATCATTCGTCTATGGCGTGTGTTCCATATCTGCCTTGCCCTGGTGACCATCGGCCTGGTAACCTGGCACCTGATCTTCGCAACAACGATCCTGCTACGCATCTATGCCCATTAGTCCTACGGCGCAGGTAGCCTGGAGATCGCACCAGGGATACAGCTTATAGATAGACCGGGTTTTCCGGCGGCATGGCGATCTCTCGCCCTTACAAGTAGAGGTTTTGTGGCAAGCCGCCCGGCAACGGCTTGCGCGTAGGGGCGGGGGTGGCGCGGATGTGGGGGGTGGGCCCTTGTGGCCGCCCGCGGGGTGGAAGGGCGCATTCTCCACAAGGCACGGCGGGCAGCCACAAGGGCCCCAATCCCACTCCACGCCGCCCCTGCCCCTACGCGCTTCACTTCATCATGGCACAAAACCTACTCCTGAGAGCTGGCCCTCTTGTGGGGCTCAGGCTCATCCATCTGCGCTCTGGGCAAAAAAATGAAACGCACCCTCTGAATCAGGGCTGTTGCATTCTCGGGAATAAAAAAGAACCTCTCGCAGGCATGAAAAGAAGAAGCAAATTCATTTCAACTGACGAACGGTCTATTCATGAAAGTGACAACAATTTCAGGTCGGCTTCCTCTTCCCAAGGAAGGGCTGTTGTTTGATTTAGAAGCGCTCTATCACTGTCTGCAAACGGTGCCCGATCAGCGCTCACCCCAAGGGTTACGCTATCCATTGGCCAGCATCTTAGTAAGGGCTTGACAGGCAAGATACATTATGGCATCATATGAATGAACAATCATTCATATGAACGTTCATTCATGAAAGGTACATTCATGAAAGACTCTATACAGGAGCAGCTTCTCGCAGCTCGGCGAAATCAGATTCTTGATGCTGCAACAAAGGTGTTCGCCGAAAAAGGCTTTCATCCGACAACCATCAAGGATATTGCGAGAGAGGCAGGCATTGCGGATGGCACTATCTATAACTACTTTGAGAACAAAACGGCATTGATGCTCGGCATTCTTGACCGTATGAACGAATCTGACCAGCGAGATGAAGACTTCTCGAAGTTTACCGAAGGAGACTTTCGCAGTTTTATGAAAGCTTATCTGCGACATCGGTTAATGGTACTCAAAGCGGATAACTTCGAGGTATTCAAGGTCGTCGTTTCGGAAATTCTGGTCAATCAGGAGCTGAGGGAGCTTCACTACCGGAAGATTGTTGAACCTACCTTTACCATGGCGGAAAGGTACTTTCAACGCTGGGCAGAACAACACATCTTCAAGCCTATTGATATCAGCATGACAATGCGTGCCATATCGGGCATGGTGCTTGGCCTTATCTTGGAACACATTATGGGTGACAAGACACTGGAAGCGAAGTGGGATGAACTGCCAGATTTTCTTACTGATATGATTTTGGACGGACTAGGGAGTGATAAATCATGACGAAGAAACACACTGTCACCGTAACCACACCCGTGAAATCAATAGTGCCAGTTGACGTTACCGACGCAACGTTCAAAGCAAATCCGTTTCCGTTTTACGCACAACTACGCGCCGAAGCGCCTGTTTTCCCGGTGAAGCTACCTACCAAGCAGCGCGCCTGGCTCATTACACGCTATGACGATGTACTCAATGTCTTGAAAGACGAACGTTTTGCAAAGGACTGCCGCAATGCTATGACACCTGAGCAATTGAAAAAGTTACCCTGGATGCCGCCCATGTTCAAGCCGCTTGAGCACAATATGATTGACCTGGACAGTCCAGACCATACAAGACTGCGAGCACTTGTCCACAAAGCATTCACGCCACGCCTGATCGAGCAGATGCGCGACCAGATACAGGCGTTGACCAATGAATTACTGGAGAGAGCAGAACCCAACGGCGGCATGGACTTAATTGCTGATTTCGCACTGCCACTGCCGCTCACCATGATTGGGCGCATTTTGGGGGTGCCTGCCGAAGACAATCAGAAGTTTCATCGTTGGAGCAAGACATTGATTTCAGGGGGAACCAACAGAAATCTCTTTGTGCTCATTCCCTCCATCATGAGCTTTATGGGATACTTGAAGAAGCTCATCAAGGAGCGACGTGCATATCCAAAAGACGATCTGGTCACGGCACTGGTTCAAGCCAAAGATGGTAGCGATCAATTGAGTGAAGATGAAATTCTGGCAATGATCTTTCTTCTGCTGGTCGCGGGTCACGAAACAACCGTGAACCTGATTGGCAGCGGGTCGTTAGCACTGTTGGAACATCCCGACCAGTTGGCAAAGCTGCGTAGTGAGCCAGCACTCATCAAGACGGCGATTGAAGAACTGGTGCGCTTTGTGTGTCCGGTTGAAATGGCAACCGAACGATATGCTCGTGAAGATATCACGATTGCGGAAACAACCATTCCACGTGGTGAACTGGTCATGGCAGTGATAGGGTCGGCAAATCGTGACCCAAACTATTTTGACAATCCTGATTCACTGGACATAACCCGCAAGAACAACAAGCATTTGGCATTCGGCCACGGTGCGCATTACTGTCTTGGTGCTTCACTGGCCCGGCTTGAAGGGCAAATCGCCATAAGCACGCTGGTCCAGCGAATGCCCAATTTGCGTCTGAGTATGGCACCAGATCAACTTCGTTGGCGTGGCACGTTCATCCTTCGTGGATTAGAGGCACTACCAGTGTCGTTCTAGTTTCGTTGCCTTGTCACTGTCCATGACTCCTTTACACAACATCACCTTTCCACATATCCTACGGAGCCTGCCGTGCGATGTCTTCCCGAACTTGCAACAGTGGTTTGATGCCATCATTCACTTGCAAAGGATCACTCCCACTCATCCTCTTGTCTGAGAGGAACGCTTTACCGTCGCGCACTAACCACACAGCTGCCTCCACATGGTGGGAGGCAGCTGTTCCTCGATGAGTGAGAACCTCCCTCCCCACTGCCTCCTGGACGCGATCAATCCCATCCCTATCACCTTACGGGTAGGAGATCGAATCAAACGTCCAGAACGGTGAGTGGGAGGATTTTTGGGGAGGTGTAGAGGGTTGCGGTACGGGTACAGGCATGGGTGGAAAGGGTGGCGCACCAACCTGAGGTCCTCCATTGTTCGGCGGCGTTGGGATATGTATGGCAGGATGGCGGCCAGAGGTAGTTACAGAAGGTGAGAGATCGGAGAGTAGGAAGGCATCGGTTGTAGCGTTATACATGTCCATGTCTGTATGTAAAGATGTACTGACTACAGCATATGATTGTTGCCGTTGCCAATCTGCAAAGGTGGGCGGAACTGGCAAGAATTGCTGTTTCGTCGACCATGAGTAATGGAGAACGGTAGCCCATGCTCGCAGCAGAAGACAGGCGAGAATGGGCCAGGTGAAAGCCTGTATCACGAGCAAGGAGAAAGGCAGAAGTAGGGCAGTTCTCTGAACAAGCCACAGGTGGGGGAGTGCTGGCAATACCTGGAAAAGTATGCGCCAGGAAACGGGCGGTATGCCGCCAGCTCCCCATACGAGCAGTGCACACAGGCCCGTGAGGAAAATATAGGTTGCGATACGCATCGGTCGATGGGTCAGATACACGTTCTTAAATCGGTACTTCATAGATATCCCTCATCTTATGAATTAGTAACGGAAGTTTCGATAAAGCTGGTGATGGTGACATTGACGTCCTTGACGACAAAGGGACGAAGACCACCGAAACCGTTGGTAAAGGTGTTATCGGTAGCCATGGCCAGCCAATTTTGCGGTTCAGCCTTGCCAGTGGGCCAGGCACGCGCCATCAGCTGTGAGCCGATGACACGGAAACGCAGGGAATAGAAGATATTGGCCTGAGCAGCAAAAAGGCTAGTCTTCAGACGGGTCATCGTACCGTTCACATTTTTGATAAGCAGAAGCCGAGTGCCGTCAAGATAGGCTTTGTACCAGTCATTTTTATCCTGCCAACGGAGGACAGAACCAAGATTGGCAAGATGGAAACTACTGAGGGAGCCGCTGAAGACAACATCAGCATTGGTACTCGGTGGGCCAAGAGTAGCGTTATAGGCTCCCTGCCCATTGATGATGCGCCCACTATGATTCATCGTCGTAAAGCCGGGTAGACTATTGGCATCAGCACCCCACATTTGCCCATCAGAGGCGACACCCCAGAAAGCGTGATCAGCTCTCTGAAAGGTGTCTTGAGCCAATACCATACTCATAGGTTGTGCCTTCGTAGGTGTGGCTCTTACGACAGTAGGCACCGAATTCCGCATGGCCGCTACAGAGAGTGCGCTTGTTTGCCCACCTGACGCCAAGAGGGCTGCCTCAATTTTAGGCAGTAAGACGGTTGAGAGCAAGCCAATGCTTACAAGAATAGCTAGCATAGCTATTCCAATGAGACGTGCCAGTTTCATGACTGCATTTCTCCTTTTTTTCAATCACGTTCCTTAAAATAGTGTTCTTTACAAACTTGAGAGAGGAGGGACGATAGGCGGACACCTCAAACCCCGGCAGAGGACCTGCTGCCCTCTCCACTCCCGCTATTGATTGGCTGCGGGGCAGGTGACGTTGACCTGTTTGGCGTTAGCATCAAAGGCAAAGGTACAATTTTGCCCGTTAATGGTTGTGGTGCCAGTACAGCCGGATAGGATGGTGCCATTGATCGCACAATTGGGCGCGTTGCCGTTTCCTCCGTTATTGTTATCCCCATTGGCGGTACCGTTGATAGTGCCGTTAATGGCAACACCGTTATCATCTACCTGGACAGTGATGGGATCGGGCATTTTGAGTAAGTCCATACAGTTGAGACCATTAGCCTCATAGGTAGTGACGAAACGCTGTTCGAGGAAGGTGAGCAGCGAGTTGGCAGCAGCCGGGTCTGGTGAAGGTTGCCCCATGGTCAGGTTCATATCACGCAAGAGACGTCCTGGGGCGATGAGGCGCAGGGTGGTGCAGTACGCCACGGTGCTAGCCGAATTACCATTCCCAACCATAGGTTGATTGACGCCGAGACGATAGGCATTGATTTTCTGCTGATCGACATTGTTATTGTTGAGAACCATGGGATCACGGTTCGGTACCAGAGCAATAGGTGTAGCCTGATGCGCGGCAGCTTGCAGCTCATTGAGAGGGAGAGCAGGTAGCATCTGCCCAGGATTGGCCAGATCGGGAGCCATCCAGGGCGTACAGCCGAGTGCGCCATCCAGAGCCACATCGAGCAGACGATTATCGCTACCATTGGTCTGTACCACGCTATTTTGCAGAGCCTGTGAGTTGGCCGCAGTCACTTGTGCAGTCTGTCCGTTGCCAGTTACGAGATACGTCGTAGTGACATTGTCGCTTTGATCCTGATCGACGACGGAGAAGTCGCGAACGGAAGGGCAGGTGCGACCATCTTTGGCTGTACCCAGATTGGGTGGTACCAGCTTTCCCGCCTGTATGGCTTGATTGGCAACTTGAAAGAAGTTGGGAGCGTTACAATAGGCGAACTGCCCGAAAATAGAACCGTTGGCCCCATTGACACATTGACCCTGTTGTAAACTACCATTCCGGCCTTTCAAAGTTAAATTAGCACCATTGAAGCCAAACCAGAGGGCAACCACACCACCATTAGGAAGTGTCGGTACTACAGGTTGCACGGCAGGCTGGGTACCCTTATCAACTACCAGCGGATTGTAAATAGAGATAGTGCCGGTAGCAGGATCAATCACAGCACCTTGAACGAAAGCAGCCTGCATTTTATTGGCTTCATTGCAGGGACCATTATCAGGATCGGTGGCCACAAGTTGATAGGGTGTTGCCAAACCCTGCGCTGTCAAAGGATTGCGTGGTACGATCAGCGTACAATCCATATTGACATCTGCTTCGGCAGCACGAGAGCCTATCCTGGGCAAAAGAAAGATACTGGCCACCACAACGCCAAGTATGACGGGCATAATGAGACCCGTGAGCAATAGTGGTGAGAAGTGCCTTCTCTGGGTTACACGATACGTAGTACGTTGCCTGGGCATAAGTAGTTTAGCTCCTTACTTTTTCTTCCTAATGATGTGGGCGTGGCTTACCATGTACGCTCGACATGACATAATGATGTATATTTCACACCCGATGGGCTCGCAGGTGCATCACATACACATCTGAAATGCGGTGAACTTCATCAGACCTCCGCCTCTGGATACCCCTGGGTTCACCCATGGGGAGGACCTAGCACATGAGCCTGGGATTTCCCTCTTTCTTAGCCAGATACGCTGCTCCACATGCAACTCTGCGTGATTGCGCAGAATGAGATGTGGCCGGTAGTCAGGGAATTGCTTTGGAATAGCCGTTCTCCAAGCCCCTAGCACAGAGCTATGGGGTTCCTGACTGACATGTTTTAACATGCCATTGCACTTAACGCGATAATACGACACCGGTTTTTGGATTTTCGCGTGGATGACCTTTTTTATAGCAGGAAAGTACCAGGAGTTGGTTAAGATTTCTCAACTTTTAGAGAGAATAAGCAGGCATAAGTTGAGAAATCTTAACCAAGTGATAGTACTTTCCTGCTATAAATCGGAGATATATGCGAATATAGGGAAATGATAGACTACACTGCCAAACAGATATCACTATGTGAAAGTACACCAACGTAAGTTATAGCGGTTCAAAGTGTATAAATTTGTTTTGAGAGAGCAGGTCATTGAGGATGAAGAGAGCCTTTTTAGAGCAATTAGTAGGTGAAATAGTAGGGAGTTGTCGAATTGAAGCATTGCTGCATCATGGACGCTCAAGTGCGATCTATCGAGCAGTTAAACAGGGAGAGACGTGGCCGGTGGCGATTACAGTGTTTCTGCTACCGGAACATCTATCAGCACACGTACATGGGCAATTTATGACACGCTTTATGGCTGAGGCAGGCAAGCTGAGCGCGGTTCGCCATCCTCATCTTTTGCCCTTGTATGAGTACGGTGAGCAAAATGGTTTGCCCTACATGACAACACCATATATGACCGATGGGTCGCTGGCTGAATTACTTCAGCAGCAAGGTCGCTGTACGCCTGTACAGGCATTAGGGATACTGGAACAGGTAGTGGCGGGGTTGGAATATGCCCACCAGCAAGGTATTGTCCATCGTGCGCTGAAACCTGGATATATCTTATTACCTCGAGAGCAACCTGTACAGGTGGCAGGTCTGGGATTGGTCAACTTATTAGAGAGGCGTGGGCTACTCGACGATTCGACACCCTATTCACACCTACAAACCATTACTGGCACTATGCTGGTTTCTCACAAATATCTGGCCCCTGAATGTATGCAGGGAGATGTGGGAGATGTGCGCTCGGATATTTACGCTTTAGGGATGATTCTTTTTGAAATGTTAAGCGGCCCATCGGCGTTTAACGCAGGGGAGCCATCTAAAGAAAGTGTGCAAGTCCTGCCAGCCTTGCATACGCGGTACACAGATATTCCACCCACCGTAGATGCAGTACTGGGTCAGGCTCTAGCTTGGCAACCGACGGCACGTTTCCAGAGGGTCAGCGAGCTACTGTCAGCATTTCGCTGTGCAGCGCAAGGACGAACGGTGGTAACGAGTAGCAGTGCAAGCATAGCATCGGCAGCCCCGATAATGAACCCTGGCATAGCAAACCAATGCGGTGACTCGCCCATGTGTAGTACTTGTGCGCTTGGTCAGGCAAGAGCTACGGGCATGGAGGCTACACCATCTTCTGCTATGGCATCCTCGTCCATGGAATCAGTGGAAGAGGATTCAATACCGTCGTGGATGGTGCATAGCGGGATATGGAACCGCTCACGTTCATCACGGCTGCATATTGCGGGTAAGCCGAGTAGCAGGCGTTCCCACTCATCACACAAACTCAACCGGCGCAAGATGCTGGCTCTGTTGATGGGTGGGAGCGGTGTTGCTGTGGCCAGTCTCAGCCTGGGACTTTACGGCTTGCAGTCAATAAACAATGGAGCGCAGGTAGCTCCAGCCATGACGAATGTAAATATGCCGCGGCCAGGCAAAGGAACAGGGGCAAAGAAAAATGTGATTGGAAGCCGCCAGCAAGCCATCAACACAGCCCAGAGGTTTATCAATCCACACGATGGTAAGGAAAGCCTATTGATACGTTTGCCCAGTGGAGTCTTTGTCGCCTATGAGAGGGCCTGTACGCATGTGGGAGTACTGGTGAACTATGATACGGGTCAACACCTGCTAGTCTGTCCCGCTCATGGCTCGATCTTTAATCCGACCCAGGGCGGCAGTGTCGTACAAGGACCTGCCATGCAACCTCTCCCCTCGGTGGCTGTGCATCTGAACGCAGATGGGACGGTAAGTGTATAAGGCTGATAGCTACGCTCTACCAGCCTCATATAATATTCCTTTTTATTGCTGATAGCCAGATTGATCTTGACTTATACGTGTCCCATAACGATCTCTTTCACTGCCTTTGCGGCTCTGTTCACCGGGTTTGGCAAGCGGTTCAATACCCTCAATGTTTCTGAAAGAAGCCACGCTTGACCGCATAATCCAGCACGGCCATTGGATCGAGGAGGCGGGGACCGCTCCAGTGGACGCGGATGGTGATGGGCGCACTGTCAGTGGGCAGGTGGAGGGTGCGCTCGCCATCGAGGACGAGCGTGCAGGGGTGGCAGTTGATGGGAATGGTCTCACCGACCGGCAGCACACGCCAGGCGCGAACCCGCGCTGGGCGCATGAGTCCGGGCGCGATGGGCGCCAGCACCGTCACCACGTCATTGGCCATACCGTCCGGATCCAGGTCGAGCGCCAGCGCTTCATCCGCCGCGGGCGACAGGGGGTGCAGGTGCGCGCCGATCGCCGCCAGCCCCAGGCAGCCAGGGACCGCCTGCGTCAGCCAGAGCTGGCGCAAGGTAGTGAGATCGGTGATAGCCCGCGCCCCCAGGAACACCTCGGTGGAGATGGCGATATCCACCAGTGCGCTCTCAATTATCTCGTTCGCGCGGACGATCTCCAGGCGTTTGGTGCGCCGGATGGGCACCGGATCGGGCACCAGGCCACGGGCAAAGATGCCGACCGCCAGCCCCGCGATGGTGCCCTCGATGGCGCTGGGAATGACATTGTTGGTGCCCGTGGAAATCGGCAGGAGCGGTGTATTGCCACTGCCCTTGGCTACCGCGCGATTAGTGCCGTCGCCGCCTAGCGTCACGATGCAGGCGCAACCCGCCGCCACCATTTGCTCGGCCGCACGCGTCGAGTCTGTCTCGTTGTTGGCGCATGGCAGAGGCAGCTCATGCATCGATAGATGCAGCTCGCTTGTATCGGCGGCATGCTGGCCCAGCCGGTAGTGATCGGGCATCACCAGCACCTCGTCAATGCCAACGGCTTGCAACCCAAGCAGAATGCGCCGGATGATGCGGATCTTCTCCTGATTATCCACGCCCGACCCATACCCGCTGATCCGGCGCACATCGTGCGCCGCGGCGGGGTTGGCGATGATTCCAACCCGTGCCACTCTCAGCACGCTCCTTCATAGGTAGCCGGCGACTCAACCAGCCGCTTGATGGTCTGGAGAAAGGCCGCGGCCGGAGCGCCATCCACGGCGCGATGGTCGAAGGTGAGGCTCAAGACCATCAGATGGCCCAGCGCTGGCTGGCCATTCCGGGGCACGATAGCCTCGCGTATGCGACCCACACCCAGGATAGCGACCTCGGGCGGATTCAGAATAGGGGTGAATGCGTCGATATCATAGGCGCCGAGATTCGTCAATGAAAAGGTGCTCAGCTCGCCCGGCGCGGCGGCGCCACTGCGGGCCCGCTCAATAAGCGCGTGCGACTGCGCGGCGATCTGCGCGAGTGTCAGTTGGTCGGCATCGCGGAGCACCGGCACCAGCAGACCATCCTCCACGGCAACGGCGAGCCCCAGATGAATCGCCTCATGACGGCGCAGGCGATCGCCCTCTAGCGTCGCGTTGAGCGCGGGATGCTGCATGAGCGCCCGCACGATGATCCAGGCGAGGAGATCATTGTAGCTGACTTCCATGCGGGCCTGGCACCATGCGCGCGCCGCCACGAGGGCAGCGGCATCTACCTCGGTAGTGAGCGTGAGCTGAGCCGACTGCTGTATGCTCCGCAGCATACGCTCGGCAATTATTTTGCGGCGCCCGGTGAGTGGCTCGCCGGGGGCGATGGTCGCCACGCTGACGGTAGCCGACGCGCCAGTGGCGAGGTAGCGGCGCACATCCTCCTCAGTGATGCGCCGCCCATCCGCAGGGGTTACCCGCGCCAGGTCTACCCCGCGCTCGCGCGCGAGACGGCGGGCGGCAGGCGATGCGGGCGTAAATTCGGCACTGGCGCCAGGTGGCACTGCTGCCATCTCGCTGGCCAGGGCGATCTCGGCGACCACGGCTCCCGGCTTTACCACGTCGCCACGCTTGATGAACACCTTCTGAACCACGCCATCCCGTGGCGCGGTAATCTCAATGGTTGCCTTCTCGACCATCAACTCGCCCAGCGCTTGCCCCGT
>WNGL01001497.1_pt1 | contig 55723 bp, 46 predicted proteins | sample 5400591 | NCBI WGS metagenome assembly WNGL01 (sample SAMN13153377, study PRJNA577476) | soil metagenome | isolation source: 80 cm soil or saprolite under Garry oak tree replicate 1 | place: USA:California | collected 2016-06-15 | reverse complement strand
TGCCCTCGCGCACCAGCGCGGGGATCTGATAGCACAGCGACTTACCGCTGCCGGTCGGCATCAGCGCGATCGCGTCGCCGCCGGCGCAGACGTGCTCGATGATCTCCTGCTGCTGGCCGCGGAAGGAGTTGTAACCGAATACGCGGTGCAGCACCTCGGCCGCCGCGTCGTCTAGGGGCAAGCCCACCCGGCGATTCTACGGGCCGCCACCGACACCACGGGCGGCGACGAGCATGTCCGCCGTGACCGATGTGATCGACACGTGACGGGCGCGCCCGGAACGTGAGCGCACCCGCAGGCGTCCTACTGTCATGGCGCTCGACAAGGCACGCGTCCTGCTGGCCGCTGGTTCCGTGCTGGCCCTGGCGGCCTGCGGCAGCGCGCCGGCCCGGCCCGGCCAAACCGGGCCCGCCGCCACGCGCGCGCCCGCCGGCACGCACGGCACCCCGGCGCTTGGCAGCTGCGGCCCGCCGCCGCCGAGGCACGCATGGGCGGTGGACGTGACCACAGCCGGCCGGATCCTGTGGAAGACACCGCTGGCCACCAGGAACACCTCCATACCCTCGACGGTCCAGCCAGTCGCCGTCGGCCCGGTGGCGCTGTTCGCCCAGGACGGGGTCGTGCGCGGCATCGGCCTGGCCGACGGGCATCCGCTCTGGTCCTGGGCCGGCGGGCAGTCGGTCTACGGCATGTGGCGGTGGGGCGGCCTGGTGGCCGTGCTCACCGACCAGGTCAGCACCCATTCCCGGCTGACCGGGCTGGACGCGGCCACCGGGGCGGTCCGGTGGTCGCTGCGCCTGCCCGCCCGGGGCCTGCTCGGCGGCCAGGCCGCCACCGCCGACGGCGGGCTGGCCATGGCCGTCACCAGCGGCGTCCTGCAGGTGGTCAACCTGGCCGACGGCCGCGTCCGCTGGCAGCGCCGCCTGCCCGCCTCGCCCGCCCTGGCCGCCGCCGGCGGACTGGTGATCTACGGCCTGAACGGCCGCCTGGCCGGCTATGACGACCGGGCCGGCCGGCCGCGCTGGACCGTGCCCGGGCTGCCGCAGGACCCGGTCATCCAGGTGACCGCGGGCCTGGCCCTCGTCACCAACAACGAGACGCGGGGCACCGCGCCGAACCCCGTGACCGCCGTCGTCCCGGCCACCGGCCGCATCGCCTGGCGGTTCAACTCCGGTGAGCAGCTGAACGTGCTGTCCGCGGGGCCGGCCGGCCTGGCCCTGGACTCCTACACTCCCGGCCGGCGGCTGTACCTGCTCGACCCGCGGACCGGCCGCCTGCGCTGGCAGGCGGCTACGTTCGTGGCCGAGGGGACCATCCCGCTGGTTACCAGGACGGCCGTCGTCGTGGTCGAGGGGCTCCAGACCGTCAGGCTGGTGGCCCGTGACGCGGCGGATGGCCGGGTGCGATGGCAGGACCTGCTCACCGAACCGCCCGTGGAAGGGGGGCCTGTCGGCCAGGCCGGCCCGCTGATCGTGCTGCAGGGTGAACCCGGGCGCTCGGGCCGGCCGGCTCCGCTGGCGGCCTACCAGGCGGCCACCGGCAGGCTCGCCTGGCGGGCCGGCATGCCGGCCTTCGTCCAGCCGCCGCCGGTCCTGCTGCCAGGCGCCGTCCTGGTGCAGCCGGGTGACCCGGTTTACGCCTGCGCAACCGCTGGCTGAGCCGGGGCCGGGTCCCTGAGAACCCTCAGAACAGGTGCCGGAAATAGGACCGCGGGTCGCGCAGGAACTGCCGCCACGCGACGACCAGGCTCAGGTCGTCCCAGGTGGCGGGCCGGATACCCCACGGTCCGAGCTCGAGCAGGTGGATCCCGGGAATCGCGGCGAGGACGGGGGAGTGGGTGGCGACGACCGCCTGGGACCCGGCGGCGGCCAGGTCGTGCAGCAGGGCGGCCAGCCCGAGCGACGCGGTGAAGGACAGCGGCGCGTCCGGCTCGTCCATCAGGTAGAAGCCCTCGTCGTTCACCCGGGTGCGCAGGATCTCAAGGAACCCTTCCCCGTGGCTCAGCTCGTGCAGCCGCTCCGGCCTCCGGCCCGGGTGTTCGTCCAGGTAGGTGTAGAGCTGGCTCATCGTGTCGGCGCGCAGGAAGTACGACCAGCGCGGCCGCAGGCCCCGCACCACGGTCAGCTCCCCGCCGATGCCCGGTTCGCTCGGCCTGACCCGGAAGGTCTGGCCGTGCGCCGAACCACCCTGCGGGTTCAGCCCGTACGCCTCGGCCAGGGCCTCCATCACCGTCGACTTCCCCGACCCGTTCTCGCCCACCAGCACGGTCAGCCCGGCGGGAAGCTCGAGGCCCTCCCGTAGCAACTGAGCCACGGCCGGGACGCTCGCGGGCCACACCGACTCGTCGACCTGCAGGTCCGGTCCGGGGAGGAAGGCCCGGACCGGGCGGGCGTCGAACTCCTCGCCGGCCGTCACGCTCCCATCATGCCGGGAGGGAACGACATTTATGCCGAACGGGCGTGGTGCGCGCCGCCCCTCATGCAATAGCGTGCGCAGGGTGGACGCCTCGCTTGCCGACCGCCTCGCCATCCGCGACGTCGTCGAGACCTGGGCCAGCGCCCGGGACTCCGGAGACTGGCCGGCCTTCCGGGCCTGCTGGCATGACGACGGCTACATGATGGCCACCTGGTTCCAGGGGCCGAAGGAAGACTTCATCCGGGTCAGCCAGGAAGGCGCCGCCCGCGGCGTGAACATCCTGCACTTCACCGGCGGCTGCCGGATCACGCTGAACGGGACGCGGGCCATCGCGCAGACCCGGATGACGATCATGCAGCGGGCCGAGGTCGAGGGCGTGCTGTGCGACGTGAACTGCCTGGGCCGGTTCTACGATTTCTTTGAAAAACGGGGGGTTGGGGGGGTCGTCCCCCCCGAGCCAGCAGAAAAACGGGACGGGCGGTGGGGGATGGTGCTGCGCCAGCCCATCTACGAGAAGGACCGGATCGATCCGGTCGCCCACGGCGTCGAGCTCGTCCTGGACCCGGAGTTGCTGGCCCGGTTCCCCGAGGGCTACAGGCACCTGGCGTACCTGCAGGTCCAGGTGGGCTACCCGGTCAAGCCGGACATGCCGGGGCTGCGCGGCCCCGAGGTCGAGCGCCTCTACCAGCGCGGCGCCGCCTGGCTGGCCGGCGAGCCGGTCAGCCCGTAGCGGTCAGCAGGTCAGGTACCCGTCGTCGCGCGGCAGCCGACGTCGGCGCTGGCCGACGACGGGGTGGCCGTGGAATACGGGTCCTCCGGCGGCCCCGATGCCGAGACGCTGTCCGGCGGACCTTCCGCGTAGTCGGGGTGGATGTACCCGTCTCGCGCATCGCATTGCCCGCCGGCGGCCCCGCCTCCGGTGCTGTCCCACGGCTCGAGACGACCGCCTGGGTCATCCCATTGCGCGAAATCAACATTTCCGTATCGCTGCTGGACGACGCGCATCCAGTCGGCCGGCTTACCGGGCGGCTCGACCGCGTAGACGAAGAGGAAATTGATCTTGATCCGCAGCACCTTGGTACCGGAGACGGTGGCGGTGGCCGCGCTCATCGTGCCGTGCACCTTGACAATGGTGGTGACGAATTTCGTGCTGCCGGGGGCGAACGAGGTAACCCACGTGCGGGTATTCTTCTCGTCTCCGTGCTTATCCAGGGCCGTCGTGCGCAGCCCGCCCAGGAACTGCTTCCGCTGCTGCGCCGAGAGCAGGTCCGCGAAGGCCGTCGGGGCCCCGCCCTTCAGCGTCGGCCAGTCCAGGTTCCCGGCGACCAGCAGCTTGCGGGTCGCCTGGTAGGCCGACCGGACCTGCGCCGCGGTGAACGGGCCGTGCGCCCGGGCGGCGGGGATCGCGATCCCGGCCGTGCCCACGGGCCAGCTGGCCGCGGGCGAGCCGGCGAACGGGTCAGCCGGCGGGCCGTTCGCGGTGACCGGACTGAGCGGCGTGCGCAGTACCTTCGGCGTCGTTGCCCGGGCCGACGGCGTGGTGTGCGCCGACGCTGCCGCGTGCGCGGCGGCCCGGTGATGGAGCCAGGACGGCGGGGCGACGCGCAGCCAGGTGAACACGCCTCCGCCGACGATGAGGACCATGGCCGCGAGCAGCGCCGCGAGCACGCGCGAATCCCGCTTGCGCTGGACTTTCTTTTCCGCCTGCCTGGCGGCCACCATGCGCTCGAGCGCCGACGGCTCATGGATCTTGGACTTGCCGATTTCCTCGGTAAGCTTGCGCAGTTCACGGTCGATCTCTTCGGGATCCGGGTGGCTCCCGCCCGCTCCGTCCGGCATAGCAGAGAATTTAACACCAGCCCGGCCGGAAAGTCTCACCTTAAACGGCGCATGCGCCGGTATTGTTATAGCTTTTCCGGCCCGGCGGAAATTGTTCAGGGCCGGGGCCCGATCCTCTCCTCAGCGGCCGCCCATAGTGCGCGCTCCCCTGCGGGGGAGAAGGTGCCAAGCGGCTGGGCGGACCGGATCAGCGCGCGCATCCCGGCCAGGTCGCCGGGCGCGGCGCCCAGGGCGCGGGCCTGGACGAGCACGTTGCCGAAGCAGGTGGCCTCGGCCGGGCCGGCGATCACGGGTAGTCCGGTGGCGTCGGCGGTGAGCTGGCAGAGCAGCGAGTTCCTGGCCCCGCCGCCGACGACGTGCACCACGTCCGCGTGCCGTCCGGCCAGTGACTGCGCGGCGACGATGGTGCGCCGGTAGGCCAGCGCCAGGCTGTCCAGGATGCAGCGCACGGTCTCGGCGGGCCCGGCCGGCGCTGCCTCGCCGCGGCCGGCCAGCCACGAGGCGATCCTGGCGGGCATGTCACCGGGCGGCAGGAACACCGGGTCGTCCGGGTCGATCACGAACTTCAGCGGCGGCATCCGGGCGGCCTCGCCGAGCAGCGCGCCGAGCGAGGCTTCCGGCCAGTGCCGCAGGCTCTCCTGCAGCAGCCACAGTCCCGTCACGTTGCGCAGGTACCTGATCGTGCCGTCGATGCCGGTCTCGTTGGTGAAGCCGGCGGCCAGGCTGGCCTGCGTCAGCACCGGTGCGCCGAGTTCCATCCCGGCCAGCGACCAGGTACCCGAGGAAATGTAGGCGAAGTGCGGCCCGGCGGCAGGCACGGCCGCCACGGCGGACGCCGTGTCATGCGAGCCGACCGCGATGACCGGGAGCGAGCACCACGGTTCGTTCGGCTCGGTGCAGGAGCCGATGACCTCGCCGGGCCGGCGCAACGGCGGGAAGATGCGCGGCGGGATGCCCGCCCTGCGGGCCACGCCGGCGGCCCAGTCCTGCGTGTGCACGTCGAACAGCGACGTGGTGGAGGCGTTGGTGATCTCGGCGCCGGCCACCCCGGTGAGCCAGTAGGCCAGCAGGTCGGGGATCAGCAGCATCGTCCGGGCGTGCCGGAGCATGGGCGTCGCGGCCAGCTGGTAGATCGTGTTGAACGGCAGCTGGCCGATGCCGGTGACCGCGTAGAGCTCGTCCGCGGGCACGGCCGCGTGCACCCGGGCGGCCACCCCTTCCGTGCGCGCGTCGCGGTAGTGCACGGGGTTGCCGAGCAGCGCGCCCGACTCGTCGAGCAGCCCGAAGTCCACGCCCCAGGAGTCGATGCCCACGCCGGACAACGGGAACCGGCGCGCTGCCTCCGCCAGGCCATGCCGCATGTCGGCGTAGAGCCGCAGGATGTCCCAGTACAGCGTGCCGCCCGCGGTCACAGGCAGGTTGGGGAACCTGTGCACCTGGTGCAGCGCGATGCCCGAGCCGCTGACCTGTCCCGCCATCACCCGCCCGCCGGACGCGCCCAGGTCCACGGCCGCGACCGCCGTGCTGGTCATCGCAGGAAGGCGGCCGGCACTCCCGCGTCGACCGGGATGAGCAGGCCCGTGGTCAGGGCCAGGTCCCCGGCGCAGAGCGCGGTCACCGCCGCCGCCACGTGCTCGGGCAGCACCTCGCGCTTGAGCAGCGTCCGCTGGGCGTAGAACGCGCCGAGCTCTTCGGCAGGCACGCCGTAGACGGCGGCGCGCTGGGCGCCCCAGCCGCCGGCGAATATCCCCGAGCCGCGGACCACGCCGTCCGGGTTGACGCCGTTGACGCGGATGCCGTCGCCGCCGAGTTCGGCCGCGAGCAGCCGGACCTGGTGCGCCTGGTCGGCCTTGGCCGCGCCGTAGGCCACGTTGGACGGCCCGGCGAAGACCGCGTTCTTGCTGCAGATGTAGACGATGTCGCCGCCCATCCGCTGCGCCCGCATGACCCGGGCCGCCTCGCGCGAGACCAGGAACGAGCCGCGGGCCATCACGTCGTGCTGGATGTCCCAGTCGGCCAGGGTGGTCTCGAGCAGCGGCTTGGAGATGGACAGGCCCGCGTTGTTGACCACCAGGTCGACGCCGCCGAAGGCCAGCGCGGCCGCGTCGAACGCGCCCGCCACCGCGTCCTGTTCGGTGACGTCCACGGTCACCGCGACCGCGACATCCCCCGGGCTGGCCGGCCCCGCGCCGAGTTCGCCGGCCACCGTGCGCGCCGAAGCGCCGTCGCGGTCGGCCACGACCACGCAGGCGCCCTCGGCGGCGAGCCGCTGTGCGGTGGCCCGGCCGATGCCCGACCCGCCCCCGGTGACCAGCGCGACGCGCCCGGCCAGCGGCTTGGGCTTGGGCCGCCTGCGCAGCTTGGCCTCCTCGAGTTCCCAGTACTCGATGCGGAACTTCTCGCTTTCCGGGATCGGCTGGTAGGCGGACACCGCCTCGGCCCCGCGCATCACGTTGATCGCGTTCAGGTAGAACTCGCTCGCCACGCGGGCCGTCTGGGCGTCCTCGCCGTAGCTGAACATCCCGATCCCGGGCACCAGCACGACGGCCGGGTCGGCGCCGCGCATCGGCGGCGAGTCCGGGCCGGCGTACCGCTGGTAGTAGGCGGAGTAATCGGCGCGGTAGCCCGCGTGCAGCTCGCGCAGCCGGGTCGTCACCGCCTCAAGCGGGGCGTCGGGCGGCAGGTCCAGGACCATCGGGCGCACCTTGGTGCGCAGGAAGTGATCCGGGCACGAGGTGCCCAGCGCGGCCAGCCGCGGGTGCTCGGCCCGGCTGAGGAAGTCGAGGACCGCCGCGGTGTCGGCGTAGTGGCCGACCTGGGGCCGGTCGGTCGAGGCCAGGCCGCGGATCACCGGGGCCAGCGCGGCCGCGCGGGCGTGCCGCCGCGCCTGCGGCAGCGGCTCGTACCCCGCGATGACGGGACCGAACGGATCCGGGCGGCCGTGCGCCTCGATGAACTCCGCCGCGGTGCGGATGATCTCCAGCGAGCGGGCCTCGCACTCGGCACTGGACCCGCCCCACGCGGTGATCCCGTGCCCGCCCAGGATGCACCCGATGGCCTGCGGGCTGGCCGCGGCGATGGCGGCGATGTCCAGGCCGAGCTGGAAGCCGGGCCGCCGCCACGGCACCCACGCCACCCGGTCGCCGAAGCACTCGGCGGTCAGCTTCTCCCCGGCGGCGGCGGTCGCCAGCGCGATGCCGGAGTCCGGGTGCAGGTGATCGACGTGCGGCTGGCCCACCAGGCCGTGCATCGCGGTGTCGATGGACGGCGCGGCGCCGCGTACTGCTGGCCCGGACCCCGTCACCCCGCCCAGGCCGTGCAGGCAGAAGTCGAACGCCGCCACCATCTCGTCCTCCCGGTCGACCCCGGGGTAGACGCCCGCCAGCGCGCGGAGCCGGTCAAGACGCAGCACGGCCAGGCCCGCGGCGGTCAGCGTGCCCAGGTCGCCGCCCGAGCCCTTGACCCAGAGCAGCTCGACGTCCTCGCCGGTGACCGGGTCGGCCGCGGTGCCCTTGGCCGAGGTGTTGCCGCCGGCGTAGTTGGTGTTCCGCGGGTCCGAGCCGAGCCGGTTGGACCGCTCGATGAGTTCGGTGACGATCATGCTCCCCATCCGGCCTGCTGTCCGCCCACCCGCTCGGCGATGATCTTCTCCGCGTACCCGGAGGCGGCGTACGCCCCCATCGGGTCCGGGGCCAGCCCCTGCTCGGTGCGCAGTTCCGCCAGCAGCGGCCGGACGTCGGTATTGAAGGCGTCCATCAGCGCGCCGTGGGCGCCGAGCACGTCGCCGGCCTGCTGCGCGGCGGCCAGCGCGTCCGCGTCGACGAGCAGCGCCTTGGCCACGGCCTCCTGGACGTTCATCACCGAGCGGATCTGGCCGGGGATCTTCGGCTCAATGTTGTGGCACTGGTCGAGCATGAAGGCGATTCCGGCGCCGGGCCTGAGCGCGTCGGCGCTCACCACCTCGTGCATGATGCGGAACAGCTGGAACGGGTCGGCGGCGCCCACCATCAGGTCGTCATCAGCGTAGAAGCGGGAGTTGAAGTCGAAGGCGCCGAGCTTGCCCGCGCGCAGCAGGAACGCCACGATGAATTCGATGTTCGTGCCGGGGGCGTGATGGCCGGTGTCCACGCAGACCTTGGCCCGGTCGCCGAGCTGGAGGCAGTGCGCGTACGACGTCCCCCAGTCGGGCACGTCGGTGGCGTAAAACGCCGGCTCGAACAGCTTGTACTCCAGGATCAGCCGCTGGCCGCCGGACAGCCGCTCGTAGACGGCCGCCAGGGCCTCGGCCAGCCGGTCCTGGCGGGCGCGGATGCTGTCCTGGCCCGGGTAGTTGGTGCCGTCGGAGAACCACAGCTTCAGGTCGCGGGAGCCCGTCTGGTCCATGATGTCGACGCACTCGAGCAGGTGGTCCAGGGCCTTGCGCCGGATCGCGGGGTCGGGGTTGGTGACGCTGCCGAGCTTGTAGTCGTCGTCCTGGAACACGTTGGCGTTGATGGTGCCGAGTCCGATGCCCGCGTCGGCCGCCGCGGCGCCCAGGCCGGCGTAGCTGTCCACGGCGTCCCACGGGATGTGCAGGGCGACCGAGGGCGCGACGCCGGTGTACCGGTGCACCTGGGCGGCGTCGGCGATCTTCTCGTACGGATCACGCGGCACGCCCGGCTGGGTGAACACCTTGAACCGTGTACCCGAGTTGCCGAAGGCCCAGGACGGTAGCTCGATCTTCTGCTCGCGCAGGACGCTTTTGACAGCCTCACGATCCATGTGTCTTTCGAACCTGCTTTCTCAACTGTGGGCGGCGAGCTGGTCGTCGAGGCTGAAGATGGGCTCGAGGAGAAGCGGGTCCCCGGCGGGGGCCTGACCGTCGACGCTGACGAAGAACCTGCGCATGTCCTGCTGCCACCGGGTGTTCGCCCCGGTCGCCGCGATCGCGCGCTGCGCGGCCGCCAGGTCCTCGGCCTCCAGGTACCCGACGATCAGCCCGTCGGGCCTGGCGAACAGGGAGTACCGCTCCCAGCCGGCCTGCTTCAGCGCCTGCAGCATGTCCGGCCACACCGCCGCGTGCCGTTCGATGTACTCATCGAGCAGCTCCGGCCTGACTCGCAGGAGAAAGCAGTAACGCACGGGTTGCTCCTTATGCCTGGCCGGGGCGCATGCCCCGGCCAGGCCCATCCGGGAAATCAGAAGTTGAACTGGCTGACGTTCGACTTGTCGAAGACGGTGGGCGGTCCGAGCACCACCGAGGGGCCGGTGCCGGCGGCCGGGGCCAGCACGGTATACGTGCCGAGCATCCCGCCCTTGAACGTCGACCCGGGGGTGAGGCTCGCGGTGCCAGAAGCCAGCGAGGCTGCGGCGTACCCGGCCAGGTAGCCCAGGTTGGACGGGTTCCACAGCTCGAACTTGGCTACCGTTCCGTCCTCCACGTACTTGCGCATCTGCGACGGCAGGCCGAGACCGGTCAGTGTCAGGTGCGACAGCAGGTTCTTGTGCGTGTCGAGGTACTGGGCCGCGGTGGAGATGCCGACGGTGGTCGGCGAGATGATGCCGCGCAAGTTCGGGTAGGCGGACAGCAGGCCCTGCAGCACCTGCAGCGAGGTCGCCGGGTCGTCATTGCCGTAGACCGTCGTCACCAGCTTCATGTTCGGGTACTTGGCCAGCTCCTGCTTCATGTACTTGATCCAGGAGTTCTGGTTGGTGGCGCTGGCCGCCGCGGACAAGATCGCGACCTGGCCCTTGCCGCCGATCTCGCTGGCCAGCAGGCTCACTTCGGACGTGCCGATCTGCTGGGTGTTCGCCTGGTTGATGAACAGGTGGTCCGGGGTGCTGCCGCAGGTGACGTCGGAGTCGAAGGACACGATCTTGATGCCGGCCCGGGCGGCCTGGTTCAGCGACGGGCACAGCGCGGACGGGTCATTGCCGGCGATCACGATCGCGTTGGCGTGCGCCTGGATCGCCGCCTGGATCGAGGGGATCTGCGCGGCCGCGGTGTCCGCCGTGCCGCTGCTGACCACGACCTTGCCGCCCAGCTCGGCCAGGGCCTTCTGGCCGCCCTGGTCGGCGATGACCTCGTAGGGGTTCTGGGTGTCCTTCGGGATGAAGTAGACGACCAGGCCCTTCTTGATCGCGCCGCCGCTCGCCGAGGCCGACGAGGTGGACGTCGCGCCCCCGCTCGATGATGACGTGGAACTGGAACTGCTGCACGCGGCCGCGGTCAGGCCGGCCACGGCCAGTACGAGGGCGGAGACGGCCTTTCTCCGCAGTGCTCTTCTCATGGTCATTGCGTTTTCTCCTCTGATTGCATGCCGGAATCCGGGACGTGCCGCGCGTGGCTGGGCGCGGGGGAGAGACCGGGTCCTGCCCTGAGGCGGGCCCGGAGCCGGCGCACCGCCTCCCCGCCGTTGGGCAGGACCACGCTGATCAGCAGCAGGGCGCCGATGATGATGTTCTGCACCTCCGGCTGGACCTGCATCTGCGTCAGGACCTGCAGGAGGGTGCCGAAGATGATGACAGAAAGCGCGACGCCGATCACGGTGCCGCGGCCGCCGAAGATCGAGACGCCGCCGAACAAGACGATCGCCACCACGTTGAGCTCGAGTCCGGTCCCCGCGCCGAAGCTGACCGAGGCGTTCTTCAGCGTGAACAGGATCCCGGCGAACGCGCTCAGCAGGCCGGACAGCACGAACAGGCCGAACTTGACCCGGTTGACCCGGATCCCGGCGAACCGCGCCGCCTCCGGCGCCAGCCCGGTCGCCACGATGGCGCGCCCGGCCCTGGTCGCGTGCAGGACGACACCGAAGGTGACGGCCAGGACCACGAAGATCACGGTGGAGTAGGACAGCTCGGTGCCGGGCACGGGCACCACGCCGATGTTGGTGAGCGAGGCCGGGAAGTCGGTGATGGTCCGCGCCCCGAGGATGATCTCGGCCAGGCCCCGGAACAGCGTGAGCGTGCCGATCGTCACCGCGATCGACGGTAGTCCCAGCCGGGCGACCAGCACGCCGTTGAGCGCGCCGCCCAGGACGCCGACCACCAGCGCCGCCACCATGGCCGGCCCGACGGGCCAGCCGTCGGCGTGCAGCTGGCCCATGACGGCGCCGGACAGGCCGAGCATCGAGGCGACCGACAGGTCGATCTCGCCGGTGATCACGATGAGCATCAGCGGCAGCGCCATGATGGCGATCTCGCCCATGTTCAGGCCGACGTAGAAGAGCGTGCTCGTGTTCAGGAAGGCCGAGGACCTGACCGTGCCGAAGATAAGCGTCGCGGCCAGGACCACGACCAGGCCGCTCTCCCACCGGAGGGCCCGCTGCCAGACGGCCTGTCCCGGGGTGTCCATCGAGGCCGGCTCCCGTTCGGTGGGCGTCCGGGTCGCGGGCTCAGAGGTCACGGTGCGCCCCCTGCGCCGACCGCAGGCCGCGGGCCACCCGCAGGCTCAGCCACCGGTCGAGCCAGCAGCAGCGCGCCGGCGATCGCCTCGTTCCAGAACGAGGAGACCCGGCTGGCCACCAGGGCCTGGTTGATGGTGTTGAGCAGCAGGGCGCCGAGCGCCGCGCCGACGACCGTGCCGCTGCCGCCGAAGATCGCCACGCCGCCGACCACGACCGCGGACACGACCAGCAGCTCGTAACCGAGTCCCGCCGTCACGTCGACCTCGGCGTGCAGGGCCAGGAACAGCGCCCCGCACAGCCCGGCCAGGCTGCCGCTGATGACGAAGGCGGTGAACACCCGCCGTGCCGCGGGCACGCCGGCCAGCGCCGCGGCCTCCGGGTTGGAGCCGATGGCGTACAGGTCGCGGCCGGACCGGAAGGACCGCATCGCGTAGGCGACGATGACCACGATCGCGAAGGCGATGATCGCGAGCCACGGGATACCGAGGAAGGTGCGGAAGCCGATGGCCACGAACGCGCTCGGGATGCTGCTCGGCACGATGATGTGCCCGTTGACGATGAGGCCGTCGACCCCGCGCACGATGTAGAGCATCGCGAGCGTGACCACCAGGCTGGGCACCCGCAGGGCGGCGGTGACGAACCCGTTGACGGCGCCGATCACCGCGCCGACCGCGATGCCGATCACGAACCCGATGATCACCGGCATGCCAGGGTGATGGCTGAACAGGCGGCCGACGGTGTAGGCGGACAGGCCGACGATCGAGCCGACGGACAGGTCGACGTTGCGGGTGACGATGACCAGCGTCTCGCCCACGCCCAGGATGGCGATGAGCGCGGCGCCCGACAGCAGCTGCTGGACGCTGTTGGCGGTGGCGAAATGATGGTTGTGCAGCGTCGTGGCGGCGAACACCACGACAAGCACCACGCCGATGCCGACCTCGCGGGCCCGCAGCAGGGCGCCGCCGCGGGCGAATTTCGGGCTCAGGCTCAGCGCGGTCATGCTGTACTCCTCGCTCGCCTCCGGGACGCCCTGAGCCCGGTCATGCCGCCGTCCCCTTGAGCTGGCCGGTCGCCGCACGCATCACCGCGTCCTCGTCGGCCTCGGCACGGGAGAGCTCCGCGGTGATCCGCCCTTCGCGCATGACCAGGATCCGGTCGGCCATGCCGAGCACCTCGGGCAGTTCGGAGGAGATCATCAGCACCGCGAGGCCCTCGGCGACGAGCCCGTCCAGGATGCGGTGCACCTCGGCCTTGGTACCGATGTCGATGCCCCGCGTCGGCTCGTCGATGATCAGCAGCGAGGGCCCGCGGGCCAGCCACTTGCCCAGCACGACCTTCTGCTGGTTCCCGCCGGACAGCGTCGAGACCGCGTTCCACAGCCGGCCGAACTTCAGCTGCAGCCGGCCGGCCCAGGTCGCGGCCAGGTCCCGCTCGCGGGTGCGGCTGATGAGGCCGAACCGGCTCAGCCGGCCGAGCGAGGCCAGCGCGACGTTCCTGTCGATGCCAAGGTCCATGACCAGGCCCTGCTGCCGCCGGTCCTCAGGCACCAGGGCGACTCCGGCCGCCATCGAGGCGAGCGGCGACCCGTTCGGCAAGATCGTGCCGTTCACCTTCACCACGCCCGCGGACCGCCTGTCGATGCCGAAGATGGCCCGGGCCACCTCGCTGCGGCCCGCCCCGACCAGCCCGGCCAGCGCGACGATCTCGCCGTGGCGGACCGAGAAGGTGATGTCGTGCAGCACGCCCTCCCGGCTGAGTTCCTCTACCTGCAGCACGGCCCGGCCGGCCGTCGTCGCGGTCTTGGGGAACAGCACGTCGAGGTCACGGCCGACCATCGACCGGATGACCTGGTCGACGGTGAGGTCCTCGGCGGCGGCCGTCCGGACGAAGCGGCCGTCCCGCATGATCGTGACGCGCTGGCAGATGACGAAGACCTCCTCGAGCCGGTGCGAGATGAACAGCACCGCCGCGCCCTCGTTGCGCAGTGTCCGGATGACCTCGAAGAGGCGCTCCACCTCGACCGTGGTCAGCGCCGCGGTCGGCTCATCCATCACGAGGATGTTCGAATTGGACGACAATGCCTTAGCGATCTCGACGATCTGCTGGTCGGCCACGGAAAGGCCGCGGGCCTGGCGCTGCGGGTCGAGGGTCACGCCCAGCCGTCCGAAGATCTCGCCCGCGGCGCGGTTCATCGCCGGGCGGTCGATGCGGCGGCCGGGCCGGAGTAGCTGCCTGCCCATGAAGATGTTTTCCGCGACGGTGAGGTCGGGGAAGAGCGTCGGCTCCTGGTAGATGATCGAGATGCCGGCGTCCCGGGCCGCCAGCGGCCCGGGCAGGACCACCGGTCGGCCGTCGACGGCGAGCGTGCCGCTGTCCGGCTGGTACACCCCGGCGAGGATCTTGACGAGCGTCGACTTTCCCGCGCCGTTCTCGCCGACAAGCGCATGCGCCTCGCCGCCGAACAACGTGATCGAACCGTCGGCCAGCGCCTGCACGGCGCCGAAGGCCTTCGCCGCCTTGTCAAGTGCCAGCCGAGGTACCGCTTCTGGCTGCTCACTCACGCTTGTCACCTCTGGATTACTGAAACATTTCAATCCGGTGGGCTGAAGATAGCTAGGCATCAGGCTGGATGTCAAGAGCCTGTTTCGGTCTGTTACGAGCGGACTTAGCGTTCTCCGGCCACCCGTCAGTTCCGCTACCAATCAGAGCCGTGCCGACAGCAGCTCTACAGCAGCTACGTATTGTTGATACGTTTTTATGCAGCAGAACATGGCCGCGCCGCCCCCGCCCCCGCGGCCCGCGCCGCCCGCAGCTCCGCACGGCGGATTCATGATCGTGAACAGTTTGGGGCAGATGGCACCCGAAACTGTTCACGATCATGGAACGGCGACCGGCGACGCCGTGAAGTCGGGGGCCCTCCGCGCGGTCGCTGCCATGCCCTCCGTCACCCGGTACCACCCGCGTCCGCGTCGCGCTCGAAACGTCTGTACCGTGCCGTAGCCGCAGGTCCGGGGTAGAAAGCCCGGTCCTCGCCTTGTCATACGATCACCCTTGACAGCAGGATCGGCGCACCCTACTTTCAGAGCAAGCCAAAAACTGTAACGTTTCAAGAAAGATTGTGTCCGTACTAGATCTCAGGAGGGGCGTCATGACCGGGTCGCTCACCACGGAGGCACCGCCGGGGATTGTGAGGATCACGCCGCGCAAGACGCGGGTCGGGCTCGTCGCGGGCGGGCTCGGCGCCTACTGGCCGCAGTTCCCCGGGCTGCTCCCGCAGTTGCAGGCCTCGGCCCGCCGCGTGTCCGAGCGGCTGGCCCGGCTCGACTGCGAGGTGATCGACGCCGGCTTCATCTCCGACGCGCCCGAGGGCGCCGCGGCCGCCGAACGCCTGCGCGTCGCCGACTGCGATCTGATCATCGGCTTCCTCACCACGTACATGACCGCGACCATGCTGGTGCCGGTCGCCCAGCGGACCGGCGCGCCGATGCTGCTGCTCAACCTGCAGCCCACCGAGGCCATGGACCACGCCACCTTCGACACCGGCGCATGGCTGGCCTATTGCGGCGCCTGCCCGCTGCCTGAGATGGCCAACGCGTTCCGGCGCTGCGGCATCAGCTTCCGCTCGGTCTCCGGCTACCTCGAGGATGACCGGGCCTGGACCCGGATCGAGAGCTGGATCAAGGCGGGCGGCGTGCGCGCCGCGCTCCGGCACGGGCGGCACGGCCTGATGGGGCACCTGTATCCGGGCATGATGGACGTGTCCGCCGACCCGACCCTGGTGTCGGCGCAGCTCGGCGGGCATGTCGAGATCCTGGAGATCGACGACCTGCGGGTCCGGGTGGAGCAGGTCACCGACGCCGAGACAGGCGCCCGGATGGACCTGGCGCGCCGCGTCTTCCGGCTAGACGGCTCGGTGGCCGAGGAGGACTTCCGCTGGGGCGCCCGGGTGTCGGTGGCGCTCGACCGGCTGGTTGAGGACTTCGCGCTGGACTCGCTGGCGTACTACCACCGCGGGCTGGACGGCGAGACGCACGAACGGGTGGGCGCCGGCCTGATCCTCGGCGCCTCCCTGCTCACCGCGCGGGGCATCCCCGCCGCCGGGGAGTACGAGCTGCGCACGTCGCTGGCCATGCTCATCTTGGACCGGCTCGGCGCGGGCGGCTCGTTCACCGAGCTGCAGGCCCTCAACTTCCGCGACGGCGTCGTCGAGATGGGCCACGACGGCCCGGCCCACCTGGCCATCAGCGCCCGTCAGCCGCTGCTGCGCGGCCTCGGCGTCTACCACGGCAAGCGGGGCTGGGGGGTCTCGGTTGAGTTCGACGTCAACTCGGGCCCGGTCACCGCGTTCGGGCTGGCCCAGGACAGGGAGGGCACGTTCGCGCTGGTGGCCGCCGAGGGCACGGTCGTTCCCGGCCCGCTGCTGCAGATCGGCAACACCACCTCCCGCGTCGACTTCGGCCGCGATCCCGGCGAGTGGACCGACGACTGGTCCGCGTCTGGCGTGGCCCACCACTGGGCCCTCGGGACCGGCCACCGGGTCCGCGAGCTGCGGGCGGTCGCCGACCTGCTCGGCCTCGGCATCACGGTGATCTGACGTCGGGCCGCCGGGCCCGCTGATATGTTACGTTTCATTCTCCAGACGGGGGTTCCAGGTGGGTGTCAGCATCCGCGACGTCGCTGACCGGGCCGGAGTCTCGCTCGGTACGGTTTCGAACGCGCTGAACCGGCCGGACCGGGTCGCGCCGCCCACGCTGGAGCGCGTCCGCGCCGCGATCGAGGAACTCGGCTTCATCCGCAACGAGGCCGCGCGCCAGCTGCGGACCGGGCGGAGCCGCACCATCGCGCTGCTCGTGCTGGACGTGGGCAACCCGTTTTTCACCGATGTCGCACGCGGGGTCGAGCGCGTGGCGACGCAGCGCGGCCTGTCGCTGATCCTGTCCAGCAGCGACAGCACCACCGACCGCCAGCGGCACTACTTGTCGCTGTTCCAGGAGCAGCGTTGCTATGGCGTCTTGCTCACCCCTGTCGGCCGCGACCTGGCTCGCATCAACGAGCTGCGCCGCAACGGCGTCCCCGTGGTGCTCGTCGACCACGCCGGCAGCAGCCGGCAGTGCTCGGTGTCCGTCGACGACGTAGCCGGGGCGCGGCTGGCCGCGTCACACCTGCTCGGGCTCGATCACCAGCGGATCGCCTTCGCGGGCGGCGGCCTCGCCGTGCACCAGGTGGCCGACCGGCTGGCCGGCGTACGGCAGGCGATGGCCGAGGCGGGCCGCCCGGAGGGCGACCTGACCGTGGTGGACAAGGTAGGGATGACCATCGACGGTGGCCGTGAGGTGGGCCGGACGATCCTGGCCATCCCGCGGCGGCGCCGGCCGACCGCCGTGGTATGCGCGAACGACCTGATCGCCCTGGGCCTCTTGCAGCACGCGCTGCGCAATGGCCTGGCGGTCCCGGAGGAACTGGCCATCGTCGGGTACGACGACATCGAGTTCGCCTCCGCGGCCGCCGTGCCGCTGACCTCGGTGCGCCAGCCCAGCGTCGACCTGGGCGCCGCCGCGGCCGAACTGCTCATCGACGAGGTCGAGCGGCCCGCTGACCATCACCATCGTCAGGTCCGCTTCGACCCGGTCCTGGTGCCCCGCGAGTCGACGAATGCCGCGCCGGCCGGCGAGGGCGCGGCCTGAAGCCCGCTCTCACCCTGCCTGGGTGTAGGTGAGGTGCAGCACTCCGCTGTCGTAGGCCTCGGAGCCCGCCAGGGCCAGCTTGATCTTGAAGCCGTCGGAGAAGAGCCGCTGACCCGAGCCGAGCGTGAGCGGGAAGACGAACAAGTGAAGCTCGTCGACCAGGCCATCAGCCAGGAGCGCGCGCACCAGGGTGCCGCTGCCGCTGACGTAGATCTTCCCGTCCACCCGGTCCTTCAAGTCGCGGATGGCGCTGGCGCTGTACGGTCCCAGGACCGAGGAGTTCTTCCAGCCGGCGCTCTGCAGGGTCGAGGACACGACGTACTTGTGCGTGTCGTTGAAGAACGGGGCGCCGGGGTCATCCTCGGCGGTCCGGGTGGACCAGGCCGGCTCGAACATCTCGTACGTGTTCCGCCCGAGCAGGATCGCCCCGCCCGGGTCCGTGATGCGGGAGATGGCCTCGCCCATCCTGGGGTCGAACGGATAGTCGAATGTCCAGCTCGGCGTGTCGATGACCCCGTCGAGCGTGATGAACTCGTGTACCCCGATAGTTCCCATGATCATCTCCTCGTCGAGTTGCGGCAGCTCATGTGCTCATCGGTGTGGACGGCCCGGCTCCGGGAATCTCATCGGCGCGATCGGCCCGGCCCGGGGATCACGGAATCACGGGAACCCACTGGTTGAACAGCTCTCGCATCCTGGTCAACAATGGTACGTGCCCCAGGCCGTATCGCTCGTGGTCGCGCTGTCTCTGCTCACGGCCGCCCCGGTCGCGGTGGCCAGCCAGCCGGCCCCGGCGGTGGCCAGCCAGCCGGCCCCGGCGGCGGCCCGTCCGACGCAGCCGCCGACCCGGTGCGGTGCGCCAGCCGCAGCGTGAAGTTCCGGGCCGGCCAGATGGTGTTCTACTGCCACGGCTACCGCGACGGGACCAGCGGCGGACCCTGGGTCATCGGCTTCACCGCCAGGGGGACCGGCACGCTGTTCGGCGTCATCGGCGGCTACCAGGAAGGCGGCGACTCCGACTGGGCCTCCTACAGCCCGGTGTTCGGCGCCGCCGCGCTCGCGCTGTACCGGCAGGCCGAGGCGACAGCCGTCCGGCCGTAGCAGCCGGACCTCAGCGGCGCCGCAGCCGCAGCGCGACGGTGACCATCGGCAGCGCGAATTCGCCGCGCGACGTCTCCGGCCGGGTGCGCAGGAAGTCACCCACCCGGGCGAGCAGCCCGGCCCGTTCGGCTTCGTCCATCACCAGAAGATGAGAGTGCGTGCCGATGGTGGCCAGCAGGGAATCGGCGGTGCGGGCCAGCGCGTGCCCGAACTCGCCTTCCTCGGCCCCGTGGAACAGGCCCGAGCCCGCCTCGGTCAGCTGCTGCTGCTGGGACCGGCCCTCGCCGTCGCGCCATCGCATCAGCGTGATGCTGGACTTGCGCGTGCTGATCTCGGCCAGCCCGGCGACCCAGCCGACCCGGTCGTCGTCCATGTTCCACAGCCCGGCGAGCACCCCGCCGGGCCTGAGCACCCGGGCGAGCTCGGGCAACGCCCGGTCCAGGTCGAACCAGTGCATGGCCTGTCCGGCCAGTACCGCATCCACGCTGGCGTCGGGCAGCGGCAGCTCTTCCGCGCGGCCCGGCACCGAACGCACCCCGGGCATCGCCCGCTGCAGCTCGGCCAGCATCTGCGGGTCCGGTTCCACCGCGGTGACGTCGGCGCCCAGGCGGACCAGCGTCGCGGTCAGCTTGCCGGTGCCGGCGCCGATGTCGGCGACCCGTACCGGCCGGCGGTCCAGGACCGGCTCCAGCGCCCACCGCACCGCGGCCTCGGCGTAGCCAGGGCGATGCTCGGCGTAGGCGGCCGCGGCGGCGCCGAATGACGAGCCGTGCCGCAGCCGGTCCGCCGCCTCGGCCTCGCTCTCCACGCGGGCGAGCCTATCCGGCCGGGTGCCGGGCGTCGTAGGCGGCCCGGGCGGCGTCGATTTCTGGCAGGTGGCTGTCGGCCCAGGCGACCAGCTGGCCGATGGTGTCCAGGAGCGTACGTCCCATGGGGGTGAGCGCGTACTCGACCCGCGGCGGTATGACCGGGTGGATGGTCCGGGTCACGATGCCGTCCCGCTCCAGCCCGCGCAGCGTGACGGTGAGCATCCTGGCGGTGATGCCGTCGATGGCGCGGTGCAGTTCGCTGAACCGCAGGGTGCCCTGCCCGAGCAGGTCGATGGCGAGGACCGACCACTTGTCGCCGACACGCTGGAGCACCTCACGGGCGCGGCAGGACGGCAGCCCGCGGATCGTTCCCGGCTCGCCCGCTCCCGCCGGATCACAGGCCTGCGGGGGCGGCTGGACGGCTGCCTCCGCAGGCTCGCAGCCCGGGGCGGCAGGCCCGGATTCCAAGACATTCCCTCCCTGGTATAACCCAAGGTTACTTCGCTGACGCCAGTATTCCCTAGTGCTTGACGCTTCAACCATTACCAGGTTACTATAAAGAAGTTAGGTACGCGAGCGAAGTCGCGCACGACTAAGAACCTTCTACCTGGAGGAAATGATGACCGAGACAGCCGTGGAGATTCCCGGCTACGTCGCCGGGACGTGGACCATAGACCCCGTGCACTCCGAGGTGTCCTTCGTCGTCAGGCACATGATGGTGAGCAAGGTCCGCGGCCGCTTCGACAAGTTCGAAGGGACCATCGTCACCACCCCGGACCCGCTGCAGTCAAGCGTCACCGCCACCGTCGACCTGAGCTCGGTGAACACCGGTGAGCCTAACCGGGACAACCACATCAGGAGCGCCGACTTCTTCGAGGTCGAGTCGCACCCGACGATGACGTTCCGCTCCACCGGCGTCCGCCCGGACGGCGACAACTTCCTGCTCGACGGCGAGCTCACCATCCGCGCCACCACCCGGCCGGTCACGCTGAAGCTCGAGGTCAACGGCTTCGGCCCCGACCCCTTCGGCGGGACGCGGGCGGGCTTCTCCGCCACCGGCGAGATCAACAGGCACGACTTCGGCGTCAGCTACAACGGACCAGTCCCCGGCGGCGGCGTCGTCGTCAGCGAGAAGGTCGCGATCACCCTGGAGATCGAGGGCGTCCTGAACAAGGGCGAGTAAGGATGACCCGGCGCGGGCCGGCGGACCGTCAACCGGACCGCCGGCCCACGTTGCTTTTCGGATCCGAACGGACCGGGCGCGTGCCCGGGCTCAGCCGTCGGTGCCGTGCCTGACCAGGTAGTCCAGGTAGAGCGGGCGCAGCGCCTCGGCCACGTCGCCCTCGCCGGAGTCGATGGCGTCCGAGAGCAGCGCGGTGACCTTCGTGATGTCCCGCCCGGCCTCGATCGAGTGTCCCCCGGAGGCTTCGGCCGCCGGGATGGCGCGCAGCAGGTCCCAGAGAAACTCCACGTCAACGTGGTGCAGCGCGCGCCGCACGGCGAGGTCGTGCAGCTCACGCGAGGAAAGCGCGTCCAGTTCGTCACGGGTCACCCGTGGACTCTACCGCCTGCTCCGCCGAGGCGCGCCGCCGCCCGTCTCCGCCGCCGCCCGCGCCCGTCTCCGCCCGCGCCCGTCTCCGCCCGGGCTGTCTCCGGCGATATGAGCGTTAAGGTCAGATAGTCCAGTAATACCTGGACACTTTCTCTGGGCATTCCCCTTTCTCGGCTATTCCCGGTCCTCTGCCGGGCTACGTCGGCTATCCGTTTATGTGTCGATTGTGCGATGCTGTCGCATTTGTGGGATTTCTCGATCGCGGGGGCCTTGGGCGCGCCGCGGAGGCGGCCGCCGTGGCCGCCTCCAGCCTCCGGCCGGGAGTCCGTCCGCGTGACGCGTGATGCCCAAGCCGATGGTTGTTACGGGAGTGACGATGTGCCCGGTAAAGGTCAGGCGAAACTGGTCTAGTTCGGGTATCTCGCCCTGAAGGGTGCTAAGACGAAGAAAGCGGCAGGTACTAGGGCAGAGATGTTTGAATCGGTCCAGGTCATGATTACTCGGTTAAGGAATAGATAACGGTTTTGCAGATGATTGACGCCAGTTTGCCGTGATTGTTAGATTCCGTCGGAAAGCGTCTCGTATCGCGGGACGGTCATACCGGCGTGGCCGGCGGGCCTGGGGGACGGACTGGGACTGGCGGCACGCGAGAGCGAGAAGGATCGCACATGCGCATTCCCTGGTCAGGACGGGGAGCATCGAGGTTCGGGCGGGGATCCCCGCTTGCTGGCAGGCGGAAGTGGCAGCTGCTGCTCATGCCCGCGATGGGCGTCGCGGTCATCTGCCAGCTGAGCCTGACGGGCACGGCGGGGGCGGCGACCGCCGCGTAGACCGTAACCACGGGCACGATCGCGCCGAACCCGGCGGGCGAACTCGACTGCAACGGCCACAGCCCGAAGTACGGCACGATCAGGGATATGGCCGCCACCTGCACGGACCCGGTCAAGGTCGTCAACGGGAAGCGCTTCCGCTTCGAGGACAACAACGCCTACATCGGCCACGACGAGCCCAGCGTCAAGTTCATCTCGAGCACGCCCGGCTCCGGCAACACGATGACCTACCTGACCAAGGTCCCGGTGGACCCGCGGAAGTCCCCCACCGCGTCCGGCAGCGTCACCAACTACGGCGAGCTGTCCGTCGCGCCCTGGTTCGGGCTGCCGATGTGCGACCCGCTCTCCTTCCCGCAGGGCGCCTGCACCCCGGACAGCGACAGCAACAACCCGAACGCGGCCGGCGACGCGTTCATGGAGCTGCAGCTGTACCCGCCGGGTTACACCCCGTTCGTCGACAGCATGAGCTGCAGCGCGACCCAGTGGTGCGCGGCCCTGAACATCGACAGCCTCGAGTGCAGCGCCAACGGCGCCTGCAACAACAACTGCATCGAGCCGGTCAACTTCTCCTACCTGCAGACGAACGGCGTTCCGCCCGGCCCGCCGAACCCGCAGCAGACCAACGTGAGCACGTTCACCCCGAACGGCAACACGCTGAAGATCAACGGTGGTGACACCCTCCAGGTCTCCATCACCGACCCGCCGGCCGGGTTTACCACGACAATCCGGGACCTGACGACCCATCAGACCGGGTTCATGACCGCCAGCGCGGCGAACGGCTTCACCGACACCAGCATGGCCGACTGCTCGGGCACCCCGTTCACCTTCCACGCCGAGTACAGCACCGCGAAGCAGCAGAACCAGGTGCCGTGGGCGGCGCTCGAGGGGGGCGTCCTGATGCAGCAGGAGATCGGTCACGCCGAGGTCTGCAACTCAGTGACCAACAAGGACCCGTTCACGTTCACCGGCGGCAGCCAGACCTACACCGACCCGAACGACTTCGACACCTGCGTCGGCGGGACGGAAGGCCCGAACGCCACGGGTGAGGGGCCGTGCAACCCGGACACCGGCATCTGCCAGAACGCGACAACCCAGGGACCGAACGGGCCGGTCGCGTGCCCGACCAACGACTCGAACAGCGGTGCGCTCTGCGAGTTCGCCGATGGCTCGTGCTTCCAGAAGGGCACCCGCACGGCCACCGTCAACGGCTCGCCTGTGACGGAGAGCTCGGCGGCCAACTTCTGCCTGGCCGGCCGGTACCAGAACGGTGACCTGGACTTCGACGGCACGTCCTACCTGCCGAACACCTGGCCGGACGGCACCGCGAACCATCCGACAGCGTTCCAGTACGCCGGACCGTTCCAAGGCAATGGGCGACCGTACCCGCAGGTCCAGTTCGAGACCAACGTCGGCGGTTCGGAGATCCTGTGCGACACCACGACGGGCACCGGCTGTGCCGTCCCGCCGGCCGGCTCGAAGTTCTACCCGTTCTGGTCGCTCAGCCCGCAGCCCTTGGCGCTCGGGTTCCACGTGACCTCGTGCGTGTGGAACTTCGGCAACGTCCTGCCGAGGACCTTCAAGACCTTCGGCAAGGACGCCGAGTACGGTACTCCTGACGTGGCCCGGTTCGCCGGCACGAGCACCAGTGCGGTCCTGCCCAATCCCGAGACCACCGGGGTCTGCGCAGGTCCCAAGTAACCGATTACCGAAGCAGCGAGTTAAGCCCCGGGGTGCCCCGCCTGCCAGGCGGGGCACCCCCGTTCGCGGTCCCGGGCCTAGCGGCGGGGGGCGCCGGACACGGCCGCCGCGACCGCGCGGACCCCGGCGTGCGCGGGCAGGTCGTCGAGCAGCACCGGCTGCCCGTCGGCGCCGGCGAGCGGGACCCGCCAGTTGGGGTACTCGTCCACCGTGCCCGGCATGTTCTGCGGCCTCCGTTCGCCCGCGGCCTCGGCTAGCGAGACGCCGATCAGCACGGCCGGGGTCCGCGTCAGGTGGGCGTAGAGCGCGACCGTGAACTCCTCCGGCGACGGCCGGGCCTGCCCGCCGAGAAGTCCCTCGCGGGCCAGCATGGCCAGCCACTGGGCCGTCTCCGCGTGGGCGTCGGCCCGTTCCTCGGCCTCCGGCCGGGTCAGCAGGCCGAGCTTGGCCCGGATGGTGACCTGCTCGCCGGTGAGGAACGCCGCCGCCGGCGGCATGTCGTGCGTGCCGACCGTGGCCAGGCAGCCGCGGCGCCAGCCGCCCGGACTGCGCGGGGTACCGTCCGCCCGGCGCTCGAACCACAGCATGGAGGTACCGAGCACCCGGCGTTCGGCTAGGAACTTGCGCAGCCAGGGCTCGACCGTGCCGAGATCCTCGCCGATCGCCAGCGCGCCCGCGCGCGCCACCTCGGCGGCCAGCACGCCGCCCATCAGCTCATGGTCGTAACGCACGTAGGTGCCCAGGTCCGGCGACATCCCGGCCGGTATCCACCACAGCCGGGCCAGCCCCATCACGTGGTCCACGCGCAGGCCGCCGGCGTGCCGCGTATTGGCCGCGATCAGTTCGGCCAGCGGGCGGCCCGCCTGGGCGGCCAGCTGCCCCGGGTGCCACGGCGGCAGCGTCCAGTTCTGGCCGCGCTGGTTGAACTCGTCCGGCGGCGCGCCCACGCTGATGCCGGGCACGATGACATCCTGCCGGGCCCAGGCATCGGCGCCGCCCGGATGCGCGCCGACCGCGAGGTCGGTGATCACGCCGATGCTCATGCCGGCCCGCCTGGCCGCCTGCTGCGCCGCGGCCAGCTGCTCTGTGGTAAGCCACTGCAGCCAGGCGTGAAACGCGATCCGGTCCGCCAGCGCCCGCCTGAGCTCGGCGACCTCCGCCGAGCCGGGATCGGCCAGCGCCGCGGGCCATGACCGCCAGTCCGGACCGTGCACTTCCGCGATGGCGCACCATGCCGCCCAGTCGCCGACGGCGCGGCGGTCCCGGGCCAGGAAGGCGTCGAGCTCGGCGCCGCGGCTCGCGGTCAGCGGAACCGCGCGGATCAGCTCGAGCGCGGTGCGCTTGGCGGCCCAGACCGCGTCCCGGTCGATGAGCGCCGCGCTGGTGCTCGCGGCGCGCAGCGGGGCGGCCAGGGCGTCCACCCGGGCCCGGTCGCCTGCGGTCAGCCTCTGGTATTCCGGGATGTCCTCGATGCGCAGGTAGAGCGGGCTGATCTGGCGGCGGCTCATCGGCAGGTAGGGCGACGGGCTGACCGGCGGCTGCGGCTCGGCCGCGTGCAGCGGGTTGACGAGGACGAAGTCCGCGCCCAGGTCACCGCCGCTCCAGGTGGCGAGGTCGGCCAGGTCGTGCAGGTCGCCGTGGCCCCAGGAGGCGCGTGAGCGCACCGAGTACAGCTGCACCGCGAAGCCCCACGACCGGCGCGCCGGGAACGGCGCCACCCCCAGGGGGGTACGGGGGGGCGGGTAGCCCCCCCGTGACCGGGGGGTCCAGGAGGGTCGTCCCCCCGGATCAACAGAGCCCAGCGCCGCGAGCACCGCGGCCAGGGTCTCATCCGGCACCTCGACCGGGCGGCCCCGCCAGTTCTGGTAGGAGACCGCCACCCCGTGCGCCTGCGCCCGGCGCGTGAGCTCTGCCCGTCGTGTCATCGCACCAGTCTGCCTGACCGGGCGCGGAGCCTGACCAGGTTCTAACCGCGGGTCGGCCAGCTCCGTCTTAACGGCAGAGGGAACCGCAAACAGCGGATCCCTGGCCATAACAGGACGGCCGGACATGAAATATCTCGCCACCACCCCAAAGACCGCCCGCCGGGTCGCCGCGGTTATCGCCGCCGCCATCACCGGGCTGATCGTCACCACCGCCGCCTTCGCGGCCGGCTCGTCAGGCGCCGTGCTGGCCGTGGACACCGCGCGTGCCTCCTCGGCCGCGGCCCCCGCCTGCACGGCGGGTGACCTCGGCGCCTGGGTGGCGGTCAGCCAGGGTAACGGCGCCGCCGGGAGCATCTACTACCCGCTGCAGTTCACCAACCTGAGCCGGCACGCGTGCGCGATGCGCGGCTTCCCCGGGGTGTCCGCCATCGACCGTCACGGCCGCCAGCTCGGCAGCCCGGCGAGCTGGGATCACGGGGTCCCGGCCCGGACCGTGGTGCTGGCCCCCGGCGCGACGGCCCACTCCATCCTGCAGTGGAGCGACGTCGCGGTGGCCACCGCGCCCGGGTGCCGCCCGGTGCTCAGCACGTTCGAGCTGCGCGTGTACCCGCCGGGTCAGCGCGTCGCGACCTACGCCGCCTTCGACCTGGAGGCCTGCTCGCACGCCGGGCCCGTCTACATGCTCGTCGAGCCGGTCCGGCCTGGCGTGGGCACGATCAGAGGCTAGCGGGCTCCAGCACGAACACGGGGATCTCCCGCGTGGTCTTCTCCTGGTACTCCGCGTAGGGCGGGTATGCGGCGACCGCCCGCTTCCACCACCCGGCGCGCTCGTCCCCGCTGACCTCACGGGCGACCATGTCCTGCTTGTGCGGGCCGTCCTGGACTTCCACCAGCGGGTTCGCGCGGACGTTGTAGTACCACACCGGGTGGGCCGGGGCGCCGCCCTTGGACGCGACCATGGCGTACTTGCCGTCGTGCTCCACTCGCATCACCGGCGTCTTGCGTACCTTGCCGCTGCTGGCGCCGAGGTTGGTCACGATCACGACGGGCAGGCCGGTGTCCCTGAGCGTGGTGCCCTGGGTCCCGCCCGAACTCTCGTACAGCTCCACCTGGTCACGCACCCAGGCCTGCGTGCTCTGCTCGTATTCTCCTTGGACAGGCATACGGCAAGTCAACACTACCGAACCCGCGCCCCCGCACCCCGGGGCCGGTTACGCGGCATTCGGCCGCGACGTCATGAACCCGGCCGCACTGCCCACGATGTACCTGGCGTAGGTCCGCAGCAGTATCTGAACGCGACCCGCGATGACCTGGCTGGGAATGAGGTACATGGTGAGGTCGCCATCTACGATGAAGAAATCGTCGATCGAGTCCGGGTCATAGGGTACCAGTCGTCCACGGTTTCACGCCGAATAAGGCCTTCGACCCACCGCTACCTGCCAGCCACTCTTGCCGTTATATGTAGTCGTCTTCACCTGGATCCGCCTTACCTGCATCCGCTGTGATCGCAAGGGTTGAATTTCGGGGATTTCACGGTCATGGCACCTTGGTTTTGGGATGGCTGAATCTGCTCCCTGTCCCCTGATAGCTGCCGGGTTCTGTGAGCGGGCGGGGCGGGTCACAGGGGCGCGCAGCGCCCGCGCAGCGGCGCCGCAGGCGCCCTTGACGCGGCCGTCCGGGAGCGGATCATGCCGGGCGGCGGGGGGCAGGAAGGCCCCGGGCGGTGGTGCGGGATCTGGTTCAGCGGTTCTGGCGTGCGGCCTTTCTGTGCGGGGTGATCAGCCGTGGCGGCCGGGGGGCGGGGCCGTGAGCAGCCAGCCTTACCTGGGTCCGCGGGGCTTTGGCGTTGCCCCGGCGACATGATGATTGATCGGGTGTCCCCGCCTGCGGGGATGCGGCCGCTCAGTCTAATCAGGCCGTCCGCCTGGCCTGGTGAGGCCGGCAGCGGCTGACAGCGGATCGGCGGGAGCTGGCCGCGGTGGTCCCCATCGGGTGAGTTCGGCTGCATATGCGGCCTGGCCGGGCCGGCGGTCACGGGCTGGTCACCGTGTCATTGGGCAAGGGGGGGTCTCAGCCCGCGGGGGCGAGCGCGTCGTCGCCGAGCTCAGCGAGGATGTGATGGGCCTGGCGGAGGATCTTGCGGGCCTCGGACAGCGCGGCCCGCTTGCCGTTGCAGCGGTCCTTGACCTGGGCGTAGTAGCGGTGGTCGGGGGCTGAGGCCCGGGCGTGGGTCTTGCCGGCCTCGTAGACGGCCCAGCGCAGCACCGGCGGTCCCTGCCGGGACAGCCGCCCGGGCGGGCCCTTGCGGTCCGAGGACCAGACCGTGACATCCAGCCCGGCGAACCGGACCGCCTGGCGGGAGGAGGAGAACCGGCCTGCCCCGGCCAGCCAGCAGGTGATCGCCAGGCCGGTGACCGGCCCGACCCCGTACAGCCGCGCGGCCAGCACCTTCGCGCCGGTCAGCTGCCGGGCCGCAGCGGTCAGCTGGTGCCGCAGCTCGTGCAGCCGGGTCTCCAGGGCCTCGAGCACCTCCAGGGCGGTGGCGACCTGCAGCTGCCCGGCCGGTGACAGCCACCCGGCCGCAGCGGCCCGCAGCGCGGCCACACCCTGCGCGGTGCGCAGCGTGCCTGCGCCCAGCGCCGGGGCGCCATGGTGGAACAGCACCGCGTGGATACGCTGCACCCAGGCCGTGTGCTCGGCCCGCAGGTCGTGATACAGCTCGAGCAGCGCCCGGGCCTCCAGGATGTGGCCGGGCGGGATCCAGCACTCCGGCAGCCGGCCCTCGGCCAGCAGCATCCGCAGATGCCGGCAGTCGGTCTTGTCGGTCTTGGCGTGCCGCTTGCGGCCCCGGGCGAACGCGGTATCGGCCGGCTCGGCCAGGTGCGCTGCGACGCCGGCCGCGGCCAGCTCCTCCGCCACGTACCGCCACCCGGTGCACCCCTCGACCGCGAACGCCACATCCACAACGCCGGCGAACCGGGCCAGCCAGGCCCGCAGGTGCTCCCGGTCAGCCGGGGTGATCTGCCCGCGCTGCACCTGCCCGCTCACGGTGTCGAGGTAGTCGAAGGTGATCTGTTTCCGGTGGATATCCAGCCCGCCTACGATGGGCATCGGGACCTCCTCAAGCTCCGGAAGGGGCGCACACCCCTCCCATGCGAATTGCCTACGCGGTCCATCCTGACGCGTCTGAGCTGGGGAGGTCTCACGGCACCGGCCGCGACCTCAGCTCAGTCCGGCCCGATGCATGTCATCTAATTCCGTCCGGCATTGACACCAACAGGTCGTAAACGGCTGGCTCTACCGGGATGGCTGTAGCAAACCCGCACAGCGAGAACCAGGCTGCCGCGAGCATTGTCGCCGCATCTCGCAGATTTCTGATCGCTGGCGTCGGACTCGGTTGATAGCTAGCTCCTTGAGCGTGATCATCCAGGTGGCTGAGATCCAGCCCGAGCCTTAAAGCATGAGCCTTGACTCGGGCTTGGTAGGCCCGGGAGGTGGACTTGGCTCCGATAGCGGCCAGCAATGCGCTCCAAGAACGGGCTTCGGGAGCAGCTTGCATGAGTTTGGCGTCCGACCATATGCGCTGCCCGGTGAAGTGTGATGTGTCGAGTCCCAGGCGAGCGACGTGACGCCTGACTACCCGAATTGACCCGGCAGAGGTCACGCACAGGTCGAGTTTCCGCATGACGCCGCGCCAAGACCTGGATGCAGTAACCGCTTCGATCAGCTGAGTGTCGGACCACGCGCGTTCCGACGTTGCGGGTCTGGCCATGTCTGAACCGTAACGTTTGGCACTGACATTTTGACCACGCATTCGAACTGCCTGCGTCGGGACGGGCGGATTCGAACCGCCGTTCTCTTGACCCCCAGTCAAGCGCCTTAACCAAGCTGGGCCACGTCCCGCCCGCGCCGGGGTGCTGCTACTTGCGGCGCGTACCGCCCCACTTCGGCGGCATGGATCAGCTTAGCGCAACCGCGGCGCTGGCCGGAACGAAGCCGGGCCGGGCCGGGCGCGCCGCGCCGCCGCCGGATGCATGCTTCCCTCAGGACCGGAAAGTACCATGTGCCTGGCATGGCGCGGGCGCCGTGCCCGTTGTAGTACCGGTAGCCGCACTCACGCTGAAGGGCTGGGCCGTTGAGATCACTCGGGACTCGAAGCTCAGCCTCCTTCGGCGGCTTCGAGAGCCAGGGGTCAACGGGACCGACCCGGCCGATGCGGGCCAGGAGCCGGCGGTTCCGCGTCGCCGTCCGGGTTGCGAAGATCCTCCTCGCCGTCATCGGAGTCTTCGCGGTCGCCGTCGGCCTGCTCTTCGTGCTGACGCCCTCGGCGGGCCAGGCCACCGCGCTGGCGCAGGCGCAGGCGCGGGAGCACCACATCGCCTACCCGGGCCCGCCGGTCCCGCACTACTTCGCGCGGGCCCTGATCGCGACCGAAGACCACAGGTTCAACACCGATCCCGGGGTGGACCCGCTGGCGATGGTCCGGGTGGTGGTCTCCTGGATCACCGGCCACAAGGATCAAGGCGGCAGCACCATCGACCAGCAACTGGCGAAGAACCTGTTCACCGGCGGCCGCAGCGGCTTCACGCAGGACCTCGAGCAGCTGGCCATGGCCGTCAAGCTCAACCAGGCCTACAGCCGGGCGGAGATCCTGCGCCTGTACGCCGAGGTCGCGTACTACGGTCACGGCTACTACGGGCTGGAGGCGGCGAGCTGCGGTTACTTCGGCCGGCGGCCAGGCCGGCTGACCCTGGTGCAGGCGGCCATGCTCGCCGGGGTGGTGAACGCGCCCACCTACGACGACCCGCTGGTCTACCCGCGGCAGGCCCGGAGCCGGCTGGTGCACGTCATCGGCCGGATGGCGGCGGTGGGCTACCTCACGCCGGCGCAGGAGACCGCGGCGCTCGGCGCGCCCCTGGGCTTGTCCGCCGTCCGCGGCTGCCCGTGATTCAGGTGCCGGAGGTCTCCGGCTGCAGCCGCTCCGCGAGCAGCGCGTCGTCCGCCATCAGGAACACCCAGCGGCGGTAGCTGTACAGCCGGAACATGGTCGCGATGCCGATGCCGACGATGTTCGCCACGTTGTAGGAAAACGTGTCCTTCAGGCCGAGCCCGTAGTGCGCGGTCGCGACGACCGCGAGCTGGATGAGCAGCCCGATCCCGTTGAAGACGAAGAACAGGACGGACTCGCGGCCCAGGTGGCTGCCCTTCCGGTGCCGGAACGCCCAGAGCTTGTTGCCGGCGAAGGCGAACACGGTGGCCACGATGGTGGCGATCGTCACCGAGGTGAGCGGGCCGAGCCCGGCCCCGGAACGGAGCCCGTTAGCGCCGCCGAGGGTGATGAGGAACGCGAGACCGCCGATGATCCCGAACTTGGCTACCTCGTGTATCAGCACCCTGAATCGGGTGTAAAGATCGCGGAGGAGATCCACTCGCTTGGTCCCTTAGTCGGTCCGTCCCGTATACACCGACCTTACCGGGTCCCCAGGTGGTGACAGGTACCGGACGGTAAACCGTTCGAAGAATGTCATACCCGCCGAGTAGCCTGAATCAGGTGTCTGAAAGGGAAGTACTCGTCCGCGCGCGCGGCCTGGCCAAGCGGTTCGGGGATTTCACGGCGGTGGACGGGATCGACTTCGACCTGTACCGCGGCGAGGCGTTCGGCTTCCTCGGGCCGAACGGGGCGGGCAAGTCCTCCACGATGCGGATGATCGGCTGCGTCTCGCCGCCGACCGGCGGGGAGCTGACCATCCTCGGCCGGGACCCGGTCCGCGACGGGTCCGCGATCAGGGCCCGGCTCGGCGTGGTGCCGCAGGAGGACACCCTCGACGTCGAGCTGACCGTTGTCGAGAACCTGCTGGTCTACGGCAGGTACTTCGGGCTGCCTCGCCGCGTGATCCGGGAGCGGACGGCGGCGCTGCTCGAGTTCGTCCAGCTGGCCGACCGGGCCAGGGACAAGGTCGACGCGCTGTCCGGCGGCCTGAAGCGCCGCCTGACGATCGCCCGCTCGCTGATCAACGAGCCGGAGATCCTGATCCTCGACGAGCCCACCACCGGGCTGGACCCGCAGGCCAGGCACGTGGTGTGGGACCGGCTGTTCCGGCTCAAGCAGCGCGGCGTCACGCTGATCCTGACCACGCACTACATGGACGAGGCGGAGCAGCTGTGCGACCGGCTCGTGGTCATGGACCACGGCAGGTTCGCCGCCGAGGGCTCGCCCCGCGAGCTGATCACGCGCTACTGCTCCCCGGAGGTGCTTGAGCTGCGCTTCGACCCGGAACTGCACGAACTGGCCGCGGACAAGCTCAAAGACTTTCCAGCCGAACGGGCCGAGGTACTCGCCGACCGCATCCTCCTCTACGTCACCGATGGGGACGCCGCCCTGGCCGCGGTCCGCTCCAGCGGCCTCGAACCGCTCACCTCGCTGGTCCGCCGGGGCACGCTCGAGGACGTGTTCCTGCGGCTGACCGGCCGGCGGCTGGAGGACTGATGGCGGTCCGCGCGTTCGGCTGCTGGCTGACGGTGTACCGGCGGACATGGCGGTCCAGCATCTGGTCCAGCGTGTTCGGCCCGCTGTTCTACCTGGGCGCGATGGGGCTCGGCCTTGGCGCCCTAGTGAACAGGCACGGGACGGCCAGCCTCGGCGGGGTGAGCTACCTGGCCTTCGTGGCCCCGGCCATCCTGGCCTCGGGGGCCATGAACACGGCCATGGGCGAGGCAAGCTACCCCGTGTTCGGCTCCGTCAAGTGGAACAAGATCTACATTGCGGCGCAGGCTTCTCCGCTGCGGCCCGGCGACATCTACCGCGGCCACCTGATGTTCATGACGATGCGGATCACGATGAACGCTGCCCTCGTCACGGTGTACATGTGGGCGCTCGGCGCGGCCCGGTCCGCCTGGGTGGTGCTGGCCTGGCCGGCCGCCGCGCTCACCGGGCTGGCCTTCGCCGCTCCCATCGCCGCCTGGGCGGTCATGGTGAAGACCGACAACACGTTCGCCTACATGTTCAGGTTCGGCATGATGCCGCTGATGCTGTTCTCCGGCACGTTCTTCCCGTTGTCCCAGCTTCCCGGCTGGCTCCGGCCGCTCGCCTACGCCACGCCGCTGTGGCACGGCGTCGCGCTGTGCCGCGCGTTCAGCCTCGGCCGCGTCAGCCTGCCCGGGGCACTCGGGCACGTGGCGTACCTCGCCGCGCTGACCGCCATCGGGATCTGGGCCGGCGCCCGCACCTACCGCAGGCGCCTTTATGTCTAAGCGAGCAGAGCATGTCTAGCCTGACGCTGCGGATGCTGCCGCCGGCCGGGCGGCTGAAGCGGCTGGCCCGGGCAGGCAGCGACGCGGGCAGCCTGCGCCTGATCGAACGGCACGTCCGGGTCTACCGGCATGCCTGGCTGGTGTTCGCCTCCGGCGTCTTCGAGCCGCTGTTCTACCTGCTGTCGGTCGGCCTGGGCCTGGGCGTGCTGGTCGGCAGGGTGCCGGGGCCCGGCGGGCACCTGATCCCGTACCGGGATTTCGTCGCGCCCGGCTTGCTCGCCGTGTCCTCGATGAACGGCGCGATGTACGACTCGACGTTCAACATCTTCTTCCGGCTCAAGTACGCCAAGCTGTACGACGCCATCCTGGCCACGCCGATGCGCCCGGCCCAGGTGGCGCTGGGCGAGATCGGCTGGGCGCTGCTCCGCGGCACCATCTACGCCGTGGCGTTCACGCTGGTCATGCTGGCGATGGGCCTGGTGCACTCGCCCTGGGCGGTGCTGGCCGTGCCGGTCGCGGTGCTGATCGGCTTCGCCTTCGCCGCCATCGGCATGACCGGGACGACCTACATGAAGAGCTGGCAGGACTTCGACTACGTGATCCTGGCCAGCTTGCCGCTCTTCTTGTTCTCCGCGACGTTCTATCCGCTCGGCGTCTACCCGCGGGTGGTCCAGGTGATAGTCGAGTGCACGCCGCTGTACCAGGGCGTGGTGCTGCTGCGCGACCTGACCGTCGGGGTAGTCGGCCCCGACCTCCTGTGGCGGGCGGCCTACCTGGCCGTACTCGGACTGGCCGGCCTCTGGGCATCCGGTCGCCGCGTCGCGAAGCTGCTGCTCATCTGACCCGTGGTCCGGCCGGCCGCTGGGACACGCGGTAACGCTGGAGAAGCCCGGACGCCACAGCCCCAGCCGCAAAAGCTCCAGCCCCGCCGCGCGCGGCGGCGGGGCTGGAGATACGCGAGATACGCGAGATCAGCGGAACGCGCTGACCCGGTTGATCAGCCTGAGCATGGTGGTGCGCGGAGAGGGACTGGTCGGCGGCGCGGTCAGGACGCCGACGTTGCCTGTGGAGAACAGGTCCTGGCCAGCCACGGTGAATACCAGCTTGAACCCGAGCTTGAAGCCCGAGATCGTTCCGGACTGATCGATCTCGAAGGTCTTGTGACCGCCGATTGACGGCCCGTCGAAGATCTTCGTGGTCACCTTGGCGCTGGCGGGGATCCCGATGAAGGCGAACCGCGGGCACCTGTGCACGATGGCGCGCAGCGCGCTGTAGAAGCCAGCGGCCACCCTGGAGGTCTTGAACTGGTAGACCTGCTGCCCGAAGAGCTTGGCCTTGAGCGCGCTGCCGCCGTTGCTGAAAGCGTCAGCCGCGACGGCAGTTTCCCCGAACCCCCGCTGCCCGAAGGTCTTGCTGAAGCTGCGACAGCTCTGGGTGGCCAGGTTGTACTTGGCCGGAGCCGTCAGCAGGTGCGAGCCCGAGTCGTAGATGCCGGACTTCTCCAGCTTGTAGCCGGCCGGGAAATCCGACGCCGGCAGCAGGGCCGCCAGCAACTGGGTTCCGGTGAGCTGCACCCTGGGGCTAGTGGCGGCGTCGGCGCTGAGCGCCAGCCCGCCGAAGGCGAGCGCCAGCCCGGCGGCGGTAGCGACGGCCGCGGCCATCACCCTGATCGACATGCTGCATCCTCCCGTATGGCACGGTTCGCTCCCGCCAGGCCCTCTCGCGGTCCGCCGTGCGATCGTGAGCATCGTAGCGGCCCGGCCGGAGCCAAAGTGACTTATGAGACAAACCCGAAACTCGCCCCGGGGGGCGCAAACCTCGCGGAGGAGCGCAACCGGAACGCAGGGTGACCGAACGCAGGGTGACTGAACCCAGGGAGCCGCAGCGGACAGCGTACTGGCGGGTAGGTAGGCTTGACGCGATCCGCCAGAAACCCGCTGGAAGCGGCCCATCGGGAGGTTGTGCTCCATGGACTTCGGCTATGACGCCAGGACGCTTGATCTGCGTAAGCAACTACTCACCTTCATGGAAGAGCGGGTCCACCCGGCCGAGGCGGTGTACGCGGAGCAGGTCGAAGCCGCCGCGGCGCAGGGCCGGGAGTGGGAGCGGGTGCCGGTCACCGCGGACCTCAAGGCCGAGGCGCGCGGCCGCGGCCTGTGGAACCTGTTCCTGACGGGCAAGGCCGCCAAGGCGGTCGGCCGGCTGGACCCGTCGCTCCTGCCGGATCCGCCGCTGACCAACCTGCAGTACGCACCGCTGGCCGAAGTCACCGGATGGTCTCCCGCGCTGGCGCCCGAAGCCCTGAACTGCGCCGCGCCCGACACCGGCAACATGGAACTGCTGGCTGAGTTCGGCTCGCAGGAACAGCAGGAGCAGTGGCTCCGCCCGCTGCTCGAGGGCACGATCAGGTCCGCCTTCTGCATGACCGAACCCGAGGTGGCCTCCAGCGACGCCACCAACATCGCCACGACGATCACGCCGGACGGCGACGGCTACGTGATCAACGGGCGCAAGTGGTGGTCCAGCGGCGCGATGAGCTCGGACTGCCGGATCTTTATCGTCATGGGAGTGACGGGTGAGGCAACCGACGGCCACGGCCGCCACTCCATGATCCTCGTGCCGCGCGATACGCCGGGGATCACGGTCAAGCGCGGCATGATGGTCTTCGGTTACAACGACGGGACGCACGGCGGCCACGCGGAGGTCGTCTTCGACAACGTCCGGGTGCCCAGGGCGAACCTGATCTCCGGCGAGGGCGACGGTTTCGCGATCGCGCAGGCCCGGCTCGGCCCCGGCCGCATCCACCATTGCATGCGGCAGATCGGCGCGGCCGAGCGCGCCCTCGAGCTCATGTGCCGCCGGGCGGCCAGCCGTACCGCGTTCGGCAAGACCCTGGCCGAGCAGGGCGTCGTCCAGGACTGGATCGCCGAATCCCGGGTGCGGATCGAGCAGGCGCGGCTGCTCGTGCTCAAGACAGCGTGGCTGATGGACACCGTCGGCAACAAGGGGGCGCACACCGAGATCCAGGCGATCAAGATCGTCACCCCGGCGATGGCCCAGTGGGTGATCGACCGGGCGATCCAGGCGCACGGCGGCGGCGGCGTCAGCCAGGACTTCCCGCTGGCCCACCTGTGGGCCAGCGCGCGCACCCTGCGGTTCGCCGACGGCCCGGACGAGGTGCACAAGAGGTCCCTGGCCCGCCGCGAGCTGCGGAAGGCCACGACCGCTTAAGCCGGGACCAAAGCCACTAGTCCGCGGCCAGGGGCGAGCGTACGAAATTCACGTACAGCAAAAAGCGCGGACCGGCGAAGGCGCGCCCGACCTGAGCACCATGGCCTGTCCAGATACGAGGAGAAACCCGATGTCAGAGAGAATCGCGATCGTGACCGGAGCAGCCCGCGGCATCGGCGCCGGGATAGCCATCAGGCTGGCCGCCGACGGCATGGGCGTGGCAGTCCTCGACCTTAACGAGGCCGATTGCGCGGGCACGGTCAAGGAGATCGAGAACGCCGGCGGTCGCGCGCTCGCGGTCGGTGCCGACGTCAGCAAGACCGACCAGGTGAACGCCGCGGTCGAGCGGATAGCCGCCGAGCTCGGCGCGCCGACGGTGCTGGTGAACAACGCCGGGATCATCCGCGACGCCAATCTGTTCAAGATGACCGACGAGCAGTGGGACATGGTGCTCAACGTCAACCTGAAAGGCGCGTTCCTGATGGCCCGGGCGACGCAGAAGTACATGACCGACGCGAAGTGGGGCCGGATCGTCAACGTCTCCTCCTCGTCGGCGCTCGGCAACCGCGCCCAGGCCAACTACTCCGCCAGCAAGGCCGGCATCGAGGGCCTCACCAAGACGCTCGCCATGGAACTGGGCAGGTTCGGGGTCACCGCGAACGCGGTCGGGCCGCACTTCATCGCCACCGACATGACCGCGGCCCTGGCCGCCAATCTGAAGATGTCGTTCGAGGATCTCGTGGAGACCTACAAGAAGCAGATACCCGTGAACCGGGTCGGCCTGCCAGCCGACGTGGCGGCCGCCGTCTCCTTCCTGGTCGGCGAGGACGCGGGCTTCGTCTCCGGCCAGGTCATCTACGTGTCGGGTGGCCCATACCATTTTTAGCTAGGCACCGTGCTAGAAATGACAGCGTGCTGATTACACCCGAAATGCTCCGCGAGCGAGTGCGCGCGTTCCTCGCAGAGCACGACCCGCGGGAGATGCCGAAGCAGGACTTCCTGAACGCGCGGTTCGACGCAGGCCTGGCCTGGGTGCACTACCCCGAGGGGCTCGGCGGCCTCGGCGTGTCGCGGACGCTGCAGAGCGTCGTCGACGCCGAGTTCGCCGAGGCCGGCGCGCCGAGCAACGACCCGGAGCGCAACGGCATCGGCCTGGGCATGGCGGCGCCGACGATCCTCGCCTACGGCCGCGACGAGCAGCAGAAACGCTGGCTGCGCAAGCTCTGGACGGCCGAGGAGATCTGGTGCCAGCTGTTCAGCGAGCCGGGCGCGGGCAGCGACCTGGCCGCGCTGGCCACCAGGGCCGTCAGGGACGGCGACGGCTGGGTCGTCTCCGGGCAGAAGGTGTGGACCTCGCAGGCGCACCAGGCCCGGCGCGCCCTCCTGGTCACCCGCACCGACCCCGACGTGCCGAAACACCAGGGGCTCACCTATTTCGCGGTGGACATGACCGCCCCCGGCGTGGAGGTCAGGCCGCTGCGCCAGCTCACCGGCGAGGCCGAGTTCAACGAGGTGTTCCTGACCGATGTGCGGATTCCCGATGAGGACCGGATCGGCCAGGTCGGCGAGGGCTGGAAGGTGGCCAATGCCACGCTGATGAGCGAGCGGGTCAGCATCGGCGCCTCGCGCGCGGCGCCCCGGGAGAGCGGCATGATCTCCTCCGCCGCCCGGACCTGGCGCTCCCGGCCCGAGCTGCGCACGCGGGGCCTGCACGACCGGATGCTGCGGCTGTGGACGGACGCCGAGGTGGCCCGGCTGGCGGGGGAGCGGCTGCGCCAGCAGCTGGCCGCGGGCCAGCCCGGGCCGGAAGGATCGGCCGCCAAGCTGGTCTTCGCCCGGCTCAACCAGGAGATCTCCGGATTCGAGGTCGAGCTCGCCGGGGGTGACGGGCTGCGCTACGACGACTGGACCATGCGCCGCCCGGAGCACGCGAACTTCTACGGCCGCGGCCCCGGGTACCGCTACCTGCGCGCCAAGGGAAACTCCATCGAGGGCGGGACCTCGGAGATCCTGCGCAACATCGTCGCCGAGCGGGTGCTCGGCCTCCCCGCCGAACCCCGTGTCGACAAAGACGTGCCATGGAAGGACCTCCCACGATGAGCGAGCCGAAGGGGCGCGGCGCCGACTGGACTGAGGAGCGAGGGACGAGCGACGAGGGAAGGAGGCGCCTGAAGGCGCCCCGGAGGCGAGCGGGGAAAACACTGTGAGCGACAGGCCGGGCGCCGCAAAGGACGAACTCCCCGATCTCCTGTATTCAGATGCCGAACGGGCGTTGTCCGACGCCCTGGCGTCCCTGCTTGCCGACCGGGGCGGGCCGGACAAGGCGCTGGCGCGCACCGAGTCGGCTCAGACCTATGACGACAAGCTGTGGCAGGCGGTCGCCGCGGACCTGGGCTGCGCCGGGCTGCTGATCCCCGAACGGGACGGGGGAGCAGGCGCGTCCTACCGGGAGGCCGCGGCCGCCGCCGAGGTGCTGGGCAGTTTCGTCGCGCCGGTGCCGTTCCTCGGCAGCGCCGTCGTCGCCACCGCGGCCCTCCTCAGCGTTGCCGCCGGTGCCTCGGCATCGGTTGGTACCCCGTTCACGCCGGCCAAGGCCGCGGCCGACCTGCTCGCCAAGATGGCGGACGGCGGGATGACCGCGGCGCTCGCCATCTCGTTCGCCAGCGCGCCCGGATCGGCCTTCCCGCCCTCGGTCCGGGTGGCCGGGCCGCGGCCCGGTGACGGCGCGACCGGGGTGTCCCGGCTGCGCGGGATGGTCACCGGCGTCGCCGACGCGCTGCCCGCCGGGGTGCTGCTCGTGCCCGCCGACGGCGTGCCGCACGGCCTCTACCTGGTCGACATGGCCGCCGAGGGCGTGGCCAAGGCGCCGGTGACCTCGCTCGACATGACCAGGCAGCTGTGCGACCTGTCATTCGACGACGCGCCGGCCACGCTGATCGCGTCCGGGCAGGCCGCCGCGCGGGCGCTGGACGCGGCGCTGGCCGCCGGCGCCGGCATCCTGGCCGCCGAACAGGTCGGGCTGGCCCAGCGCTGCCTGGACATGACGATCGCCTACGTCTCCGAACGCCGTCAGTTCGCCCGCCCCGTCGGGTCCTTCCAGGGGCTCAAGCACCGGCTGGCCGACCTGTGGGTGTCGGTCACCCAGGCCCGCGCCGCGTCCAGGTACGCGGCGGCGTGCCTGGCGACCGGGTCGGCTGACGCGAAGGTCGCGGTGGCGCTGGCCAAGGCCTACTGCTCGGAGGTCGCGGTGAACGCCGCGCAGGAATGCGTGCAGATGCACGGCGGCATCGGCTTCACCTGGGAGCACACGGCGCACCTGTACCTGAAGCGCGCGAAGGCGGACTCGATCGCCTTCGGCACGGCGGACGCCCACCGCGCAGCGCTGGCGTCCCTGGTCAACCTGCCCGCCCCGTGAAGGACCCCGCGATGACTCCGTTGACGGACGGGGGGGCGGACTTGAGGAGCCGGGTGGCCCGGCTCTCGCTTGAGCAGAAGGTCCGGCTGCTGACCGGCGCGGACTTCTGGGCGCTGTACCCGGAACCCGAGGTCGGCCTGCGCCGGGTGGTACTTTCCGACGGCCCGGCCGGGGTCCGCGGCGAGACCTGGGACGAGCGCGACACCTCGGCGAACGTGCCGTCGCCGACGGCGCTGGCCGCCACCTGGGACTGCGGCCGCGTGGAGGCGATCGGCAGGCTGCTCGCCGCCGAGGCGCGGCGCAAGGGCGTGGACGTAGTGCTCGCCCCCACGGTGAACCTGCACCGGACCCCGTTCGGCGGCAGGCACTTCGAGTGCTTCTCCGAGGACCCGCTGCTCACCGCGCGGGTCGGGGTCGCCTACGTACGGGGCCTGCAGGGCTGCGGGGTCGGGGCCACGGTCAAGCACTTCGTCGGCAACGACTCCGAGACCGAGCGGATGACCGTGGACGTCCGCATCGACGAGCGGACCCTGCGCGAGCTCTACCTGGCGCCGTTCGAGGCGATCGTCCGTGAGGCCGGCGCCTGGGCGGTGATGGCCGCCTACAACGGGGTCAACGGGGCGACGATGACGGAGAGCCCGCTGCTGCGCGCCATCCTGCACGACGAGTGGGGGTACGACGGCCTGGTCATGTCGGACTGGACGGCGGCCAGGTCCGCCGAGCCGGCCGCCCGGGCCGCCCTGGACCTGGCGATGCCGGGCCCCGCGAGCCGGTTCGGCCCGTGGGGCGACGCCCTGGTGACTGCGGTCCAGGAGGGCCGGGTCGACGAGGCGCTGATCGACGACAAGGTACTCCGCATCCTGCGCCTGGCCGCCAGGGTGGGCGGGCTCGACGATGCCGTCCCGGTCTCCTCTGTGCTGACAGACACCGGGCCGGCGGACATCCCGCGCGAACTGCGAGCCACCGCCGCGGCCAGCTTCGTCCTGGCCCGCAACGAGGGCTCCAGTGCTAGCCCGGGGGGACGACCCCCCCAGACCCCCCCGGACGCTAGCCCGGGGGGACGGCCCCCCCAGACCCCCCCGGACGCTAGCCCGGGGGGACGGCCCCCCCAGACCCCCCCGGACGCTAGCCCGGGGGGACGGCCCCCCAGACCCCCCCGGACGCTAGCCCGGGGAGACGGCCCCCCCAGACCCCCCCGGACGCGGCTGGCCGACCCGACCATGCCGTCCCTCTTCTCCCCTTTGACCGCTCCCGGCTGGGCCGCGTCGCCGTCATCGGCCCGAACGCCGAGGTCGCGCGCACGCTCGGCGGCGGGAGCGCCACGGTCTTCCCGCCTTACACGGTCTCACCGCTCGACGGCCTGCGTGCCGCCGGGCTGGACGTGGCGTTCGCGCCGGGAACCCTGGGCCACCTGAGGACCTCGGCGGCCCGCGCGCCCTGGCTGCTCCGTTCCGACGGGTCCGGTCCGGGGGCCGAGGTGCGGTTCTTCTCATCCTCCGGCGATGTCGTCGGCTCGGAGCAGCGTGACGCCGCCGTGTTCCGGTGGATGAGCGGCTTCGGCTCGGCCGGCGTCCCCGAGGAGGTCGCCCGGCTCGAGATCAGCTGCGTGATCCGGGCCACCGAGGCCGGTGTCTACCAGCTCGGCGTCTCCGGGCTTGGCCGGCTCCGCCTGCTCGCCGACGAGACCGAGGTCTTCGACGAGACGCTGGCCATGCGGGAGGGCGCTGATCCCGGGGAAATCCTGATGGCCCCGCCGCAGCGGCTGGCCCCGCTCGAGCTGGCCGCCGGGCAGTCCGTGGCGGTGCGGATCGAGCACGACGTGCACTCCTCGCCGATGGCGGGCTTCGGCACGTTCCTGCAGCTCAACCTCGAGGTGCCGCACGGGACGGACGACGAGGAGATCGCGGCGGCGGCCCGGATCGCGGCCGACAGCGACGTGGCCGTGGTGGTGGTCGGCACCACCGCTGAGGTGGAGAGCGAGGGCTTCGACCGCTCGTCGCTGGCGCTGCCCGGGCGCCAGGGCGAACTGGTCCGCCGGGTGGCGGCGGCCAACCCGCGGACCGTGGTCGTGGTGAACTCCGGCGCTCCGGTCCTGCTGCCCTGGGCCGGCCAGGTCGCGGCGGTCCTGCTGACCTGGTTCGGCGGCCAGGAGTTCGGTCACGCGCTGGCCGATGTGCTGCTCGGCGACGCCGAACCTGGCGGGCGGCTGCCCACCACCTGGCCCGCGTCGCAGGACGGCCTGCCGTCCGCCCAGCCGGCCGGCGGAGTGCTCAGCTACACCGAGGGCCTGTTCATCGGCTATCGCGGCTACGACCGTGACGGACGCGAGCCGCTGTTCCCGTTCGGGCACGGCCAGGGCTACACCACCTGGTCCTACGATGCGATCACGGTGGACTGCGACGTGACCGAACCGCCCGGAGCGCCCGGCGTCGCGGTCTGCGTCGAGGTGCGGAACACCGGTTCGCGTCCCGGCCGCGAGATCGTCCAGGTCTACGCGTCCCGCCCGGATTCGGCGGTCGAGCGCCCGGTCAAGTGGCTGGCCGGCTTCGCCGCCGTCCACGCGGACCCCGGTGAGACGGTGAACGTCGGGATCATGATTCCCGAACGTGCCTTCCAGCACTGGGCCGATGGCGGCTGGGCCCTGGAGGCGGGCACGTTCACCCTGGCGGCGGGTTCCTCGTCCGGGTCCCTCCCGCTCACCGCCACCGTCACCGTCAAGTAGCAAAGTAACGTGAGGAGCGTCAGGCGCCGCCGTAGCGCGACAGCGGATAGGTCGCGGTCGGCGGAAGCTGATGCGTCGTGCCGCCGGCGCTGTAGGTGCGGCTGCCGGTGTAGATGACGGTCAGGCGGGTGAAGTAGCGCTGTCCGGGGTGGCCGGGCTGCGGCTCGGCGCGCCACAGCGCGACCAGCACGGGGAAGCTGTGACCATGGCCTCCCACGCAGCTGGGGGTGCAGTCGTTGACGGTGCTGAAGCCGTCGGCGAACGCGGCGGCCGGGCCCCAGCTGGCCCAGTGCAGCGCGCTGAGATAGCCGCCGCTGCCCGCGCACGCCAGGTCGTACCGGCCGGGTCGGGTATGGCCCTGCACGGCGCAGTCCAGGACGACGGGGTCGCTGGCCGCGGCCGCGGCCACCGCCGCCGGCTGCCGCGCTGCCGCGGCCGTGCCGGACACCTGACCGGTGCAGGCTGCGGTGGCGACCGTGCCGATGCCGCACAGGATGGCGGCGGCCCTGGCCCGGCCGCTCCAGGCGTGGTGAATCCTCATGGCGCTCACCTCTCGTGGCGTCGTGATGGCAGATGTCGTCAGGCAGAGGCGGATCAGGGCGGCCTGATACACCCGGCCTTACCGCAGCTGGCCCGCTGCGTGGAGGTCGTCGAAGAGCAACTGGTCGACGGGAGGCACCCGGGGGCGGTCGGCGTAGCCGAACCAGGCGCCACTGCGCCGGGAGGCCCTGGTGTATCAGGGCCCACGCCGGGTCCTCTGCCCAGGTTGGCGGCCCGGGTGGGCCCGGCCGGAAGCGAGGGGGTCATGATGAAAAGGCGTTCGAGATTCACGGGCAGGCCGGTGATCGCGGGGTGCCTGGTTGCCGTTGCGTTGATCATCGGGTTCGCGCGGCCCGCCGGGGCCACGGATGCGTTTCCCGGCACTGACGATCATTCCACCACGACCGCCACCGCCCGGTGGTGGTACTACGGGCAGACGGCCCAGCAGGTCGGCGACCTGGTCAGCCAGCATCATGCCCGGCTGACCCAGATCCGGGTCGAGGATCCGTCGGTCCCGACCTTTGCCGTCACGATGGTCGCGGACGCCGGCGATTACGCCAGTAGCTGGTGGTGGTATCACGGCCAGACCGCCGACCAGGTGGGCGCGCTGCTGGACCAGCACAACGCCCGGCTGATCAGCATCGATCCCTACCGGACCGGCGCTGGCTTGCGGTTCGCCGTGGTCATGGTGCCCAACACCGGCGCCCAGCAGCGGGGATGGTGGTGGTACTACGGCAAGACGGCTAGCCAGGTGGGCGCCTTGCTGGATCAGAACAACTCCCGGCTGGTCGCGCTCCGGCCGTACCTGGACGGCGGCCAGCGGGTGTTCGCCGTGATCATGGTGTCCAACACGGGGGCCGACTACAAGCCGTCGCAGTGGTGGGCCGGCTCATCGATAGCCAGTATCACCAGCCATCTCACCGGCGACAACATGCGCGTGACCGCGCTGGCGCCGGACCCGGCGGGAGGCTGGGACGCCATCCTGGTGGCCAGCGAGGGCGAGGAGTGGTACTGGTGGTACGGCCTGGACCCGAAGACCGTGGGGGACAACGTGGTCAACCACGGGACCCGCCTCATCGACCTGTCGAGCTACGTCGTCAACGGCGAACGCAAGTACGCCGCGGTCGAGCTCGGTGACAACAATCCGTCACAGCCGCCGGTCAACGCGGAGAGCAGCCGGGTTCAGTCCTACGCCGACCGCAACGGCTGGGCTGGCGGCTACCACGGCGCGTACTTCATCTCATCGGCTTCCGGCGCCACCCCGGTCGTAGCTGCCAATTCCGATTTCCGCTACGAGCCGGCGAGTTCGATCAAGGTGCTGTACCTGCTCTACACGCTGCGGCAGGGGGTTTCGCTGAACAGCCCGATCACCTACTACTGGACCGACGCGAACACGCCGGATCCCAACGCCTGTCCCGCGAACATCCAGGAAACCCCGGCCAACGCACACCAGACCACCATCGGCAACGCCCTGACCGGCATGATCCAGTCCTCGAGCAACGTGTACACGCGGGCCTTCGCGCTCCGCTGGGGGCTGGGCCCGGTGCAGGCGATGGCGGCCGGGCTCGGCATGCCGAGCACCCACCTGAGCCAGCCCTATATCGGCTGCGGCTTCGGTGCCGTGCCGGGCGGGGTGCGCAACGAGCTCACCCTCGCCGACGCCGCCAGGCTGTACGCGGCCGTTGACCGCGGCACCGCCCTGTCGGGCCCGGCCCGCGCGACCTTCTTCAACACCCTGGTCGGGGGCCCCCGGTCTGCTTCTGACCCGTGGGGACAAGTCGTTACGCAGGAGGCCGCGAGCCTGGGCAAGTCGGCCATCGTGCCGCAGTTCCTGGCCCAGCTCAACGTCCGCTGGAAGGCAGGGTCCTACACGTTCTGCCTGACTAATGACGGCTGCGTCCCCGACAAGCTGGACATCGCGCTGACCGGCTGGATGAGCATCCCGTTCAGGGACCACGGCCAGCCCGCCGCGCGTACCTTCGAGTTCGGGGACTTCGCCAACGACCTGCCGATGTCCTGCAGTAACTGCACCGCCTCCCAGGATGCCTTGAACCTGCTGCCGGGTGTCGCGGCGGAAGCGGCCCGCAGCACCCTCAGGCAGGCGCTCATGACCTGGAGCTGAGCCCGGACCGGGATATCCCAGCCGCTAGGTCAGGGCCAGGGCTGACGCGGGCGCCCGTTCGGCGTCACCATGATTTGACCCGCAGGAGAAGCGGCAGGTCAGCCGAGGACCGGCCGATGCGGACAATGAACTCGCCGGACGGGCGGACCCAGGACCCGGCCGCCTCGTCATAGCGGGCAAACGCCCTGGCCGGCACGGTGAGCCTGGCCGTGGCGTGCTCGCCAGGCGCGGCGGTGACCGCCGTGAACGCCGCCAGGGCGCGCACCGGGCGCCCGGGATCGGCCGCCGGCGGCTCCAGGTAAGCCTGGATCACCTCGCGCCCGGTCCGGGGGCCGGTGTTGCGAAGCACGACGCTCACGCCCAGGTCACCGTCCGGCGCCAGCATCGGCGTGTCCGCCGCCGCCGACTCGTACGCCCACGTCGTGTAGCCCAGGCCGTGGCCGAACGGGAAGCGCGGTCTCGTCCCGGCGCGGTCGTACCCGCGGTACCCGATCAGCAGCCCTTCCCGGTACTCCAGCCGGCCCGCCTCCGGCACCGCGTGCAAGACCGGGCAGTCGGCCTCGGCGGCCGGGATCGTGACCGGGAGCCGGCCAGCCGGCTCGGCCTGCCCGAGCAGCACGTCGGCAAGCGCGGCGCCCATGGCCTGTCCGGGCAGCCACGCGTAGCCCGCCGCCGCCACCTCGTCCGCCCACGGCATCAGCACCGGCATGCCGGCGTTTACCACCACGATCGTCCGGTCGTTCACCGCGGCGACCCGCCGCACCAGTTCGTCCTGCCTGCCGGGCAGGGCGAGCCCGGGGCGGTCGAACCCCTCGCTCTCGGTGGCGGGCGCGGACCCGACCACCACGACGGCGGCGTCGGCGGCCCGCGCGGCCTCGACGGCCTCGCTCAGCATCGCGTCGTCGTCCGGCGCGGGCACCAGCCCCAGGCGGATGGCCACCGGGCCCTGGGGCCAGTCGTCCGGGCGCAGCCTGACCCCGATCTCCGCTTCGCGGTCGGCCGGCAGGTACACGGTCGCCCTGATCTCGCCCGGCCTGACCATGGCCTCCACCGGGTCGGCGGGCACGTCGGTGTGGCCGGCCGCCACTTCGATCCCGTTCACGGTCAGCGTCAGCTGCCCCACCCCGCCCGCGCCGATCACGTACGGGCCGTCGTGGGCGGCCAGATAGCAGGTGCGCAGCACGATGGTGCCGCGGCCGCCCCAGCCGATGCCCTCGGGCAGCGCGTCCCACCAGGTGAACATGGTGGCGCCGCGGTGTTCGGCGCTGATCAGCGTGCCGTCCTCGGCGCGGAACTCGATCCGGACGCCCGGCTCCCCGGTGTCCGGGTCGCGCAGCGCGTGCCGCGGCGGCTCCGGGACGATGGTCCAGGTCACGCAGCCCGGCCGCACGGTCACCCGGGCCAGGCCGGCCAGCGCCTGGGTCAGCGCGCCCGCCGGGGTCGACACGCTGACCTGCGGCACGGTCGCGCTGCCGCCACCCTGGGTGACCGGGCTGACGGCGTTCGGCCCGATCACCGCCAGGCTGCGGACGGTGCCGGGATCCAGCGGCAGCGCCGCGCGCTCGTTGCGGAGCAGCGTGAACGCCGCCGCGGCGCACCGCCGGAGCAGCGCCGGGTCGGCGAGGACCGGACCCAGGCCGTTCGGTGCGCCGCCGTCCCGGGCCCGGTCGTCTGGGGCGGTGCCGTCTGGGGCGGTGCCGTCTAGGGGAGTGCCGTCTAGGGGAGTGCCGTCTAGGGCCGGACCGGCGGTGCCGAGCGCTCCGACCCGGCGGGCCAGCCGCAGGATGCGCAGCACCTTGGCGTCAACCGCGTCCTCGCCGATCGCGCCGGCCCGCACCGCCGCCACCAGTTTGGCGCCCCACGGCCCGGCCGGGCCGGGCATGGCCAGGTCGAGCCCGGCGGCGGCGGTCGCCACCGTGCTGCGCGCGGCGTGCCAGTCGGACAGGGCCACGCCGGTGAAGCCCCATTCCTCCTTCAGGACGTGCTCGAGCAGCGGGCCGTTCTCGGTCATCGTGATGCCGTTGACCTTGTTGTAGCCGGTCATCACCAGGTCCACGTCCGCCTCCCGCGCGCAGGCCTCGAACGGGACCAGGTACAGTTCGCGCAGCACGTGCCCGGCGATCCGGGCGTCATAGGTCCAGCGCCCGGTCTCGGAGTCGTTGCCGACGAAGTGCTTGACCGCCGCGGCCACGCCGGCCTGGTGCAGCCCGACGACGAAGGCGACGGCCAGCCGGGAGATCAGCACCGGATCCTCGCCGAACGACTCGAAGCCCCGCCCGCTCAGCGGCGTGCGCATGACGTTGATGGTCGGGGCCAGCAGGACGTCGACGCCCTTGCTCCTGGCCTCGGTGCCGAGCGCGGCGGCGAGCGTCTGGACCAGGGCGGGATCCCAGGTGGCACCGAGCGCCGACGGGCAGGGCAGGCTCGCCGCCGGGTTGCGCTCGTCCATGGTGACGCCGCGGACCCCGGCCGGGCCGTCGGAGACCACCATGGCCCGGAGCCCGATGGCCGGCAGCGGGCAGGTGCGCCAGTTGTCCGCGCCGGTCAGCAGGCGCACCTTGTCCTCAAGCGAGAGCGCGGCCAGCAGGCCGCGCTCCGCCGTCTGCGGCGGGGTGCCTGCCCGGCCGGTTGCCCGGCCAGGCAGGAGTCCCTCGTGATGAGTGTTCATATCGGGTGGGGGGTCGCCTGCGTCAGGACGCCGGCGTGAGGTGAAGGAGCGTGTACTCCAAGTAAGGCGCGTTCGGGACCGGGTTCATGTACTGGTTGGAGGAGGTCGGCCAGCCGGTGTAGTTCTTCGTGTTGTACTCGTACCATGCCGCGCCGTACAGCAGCGGGATCACCGGTGCCTGGGTGGACAGGATCCCCTGCAGCGTGTTCAGCGCCTGCTGCTGGGTGGCGGTGTCGTTGGTCCCCTCGAACTGGCTCAGCGCCGCCTGGGCCTGCGGGCTGGTGAACCGCTCCCAGTCGCCGCCCGCGGTCTTGCCGATGGGCGCCGACAGGGTGTTGTCCAGCCAGTTCTGGAAGTAGAAGTACGGGTTCGGGCCCTGGGCGCCCCAGTGGATCATCGCGTCGAAGTGCCCGTTGGGGTAGTCGATGTACCACTGGGTGGCCTGCACGCCGTCGAAGCTGACCTCGAAGCCGAGGGTGTTCAGCTGGGTGGCGATCAGCTGCGCGTCCGTCGCGTAGTCGGTGTACGCGCTCGGGTCCTCGATGCTGAACTTGATCGGCTGCCCGTTCTTCATCCACTTGCCGCCGACCTTGGCGTAGCCGTCGCTGGTGAGCAGCTGGCTGACCTTGGCGGCGTTCCCTGTCGCCGGCAGGTCGTTGGCGTACGCCTGGCTGAGGAGCGCGTTGTCGGTCGGCAGCATCAGCCCGCTCGAGGAGGTGGCCGCCGGCTCATAGCCGGTCTCGCCCTGGACGGACAGCTGCTGGCGGCTGATGCCGGCGCTGATCGCCTGCCGCACCTTGACGTCGTTCAGCGGCGCCTTCGTGACGTTCAGGAACAGCCCCACCACGTTGTTGTCGGCGAAGAACGGCGGGCTGGACGTCCAGGTGTGGTTGTCCGTGCTCTTGCCGAGGTAGTTGGTCGCGACGTTGCTGACGTTGTTGCCCGCGTAGTCGATCTGCCCGTTGAACAGCGCGGGGTTGGAGGTGTCGTTGCTGACGTAGTTCGGGAAGATGATCTCGGGGACGTGCACCATGCTCTTCTGCCAGTACGTCGGGTTGGCCGTGAAGACCACCTTCTGCGTGGAGAACGAGGAGAGCACGTAAGGGCCGGTGCCGACGGGGTTGGCATCGGCGTAGGTGGCCGGGTTGGAGACGCCCTGCCAGATGTGCTGGGGCAGGATGTAGGTCGATCCGATCAGGAACAGGCTGGCGTACTGCGGCTTGCTGAACGTGAGCACCGCCGTGTTGGCGCCGGACGCCGTGGCGCTGACCGGCAGCGGCGTGGGGTTGGGGGCGGGGGAGCTGAGCGTCGGGTTCTTCATGAGCAGGTTGAAGGTGAAGGCCACGTCGGCCGCGCTGAACGGCTTACCGTCGCTCCACTTGATGCCCGGCCTGGTCGTCAGGGTCAGCGTCTTGCCGCCGTCGGACCATGTGTAGGCGCTGGCCAGCCACGGGATCGGCGCCTGGGTCGGCTGCATCATGTTGAACATGAGGAGCGGCTCGTAGGTCAGGTCCTGCATGTTCATCGTCACGCCGAGCGAGCTCGTCAGGTACGGGTTGAACGTCTTGTTGAACACCTGCCCGACGTTGTCCACGATGACCATGGGCTTGCCCATGCCGGTGGCGGACGACGCGGCCTTGGGTGTGCTGGAGGAATTGCTGCTGCACGCGGCGAGCACCGAGGCTGACAGCGCGAGAATGCTGGCTGCGGCCAGGGTTTTCACGGTTGTTCGATTCATTGTCTAAACTCCGATGTGCCCGGCCGGCTCAGAGCCGGCCTATCGACTGGTGACCGTGTCGGGGTCTTATCTGTCGCATAGTGGCGCGGGCGGGGCCGGCCGGGTGTCGTGCCCGTCCGGCGTGCCCGTGAACGTGACGTGGGTAGCTGCCCGGTAATTCCGTGTCCCGCGCGCCCGGCGCGGGAGCTGAATCGCGGCCGGCTACCGGGGATGCCGCTTCATGGTTTCTCCTCTCCTGGTCCGGTTCCGGATCCTGTGTCCGCGGCCCCGCTCCCGGCCGGGTCCGGACTGGTATCTGTGCTCGCGAGCGGCCGCGCCTGGGCGGCGGTGAGGTCGCGGGCGTGCAGCCAGCAGGCGCCTTGGTGTCCCGGCGCCACGGTGATGGCCGGAGGCCGTTCGGCGGCGCAGATGGCCATCGCGTGCGGGCAGCGCGGGTGGAACCGGCAGCCACCCGGGGGCCTGATCAGGTTCGGCGGCGAGCCCCGGCCGAGCAGCGACGGCGGCTGCGTCCTGTCCGGGTCCGGCGCCGCGCTGAGCAGGAGCTGCGTGTAGGGGTGGGCGGGTTCGTCGGTGACCCGCGCGGCGGGCCCGGATTCGATCAGCTGCCCGGCGTACATGACGGCGATCACGTCGGCCAGGTAGCGCGCCGACGCGATGTCATGGGTCACGTACAGGATCGTCAGGCCGTCATGTTCGCGCAGGCCGGCGAGCAGGTTGAGGATGCCGAGCCGGATGGACACGTCCAGCATGGAGACCGGCTCGTCGGCGAGCAGGATCCTGGGGCGGACGGCGAGCGCCCGGGCGATCGCCACCCGCTGGCGCTGCCCGCCGGACAGTTCGTGCGGGAACTTCCCGGCGAACTGCCAGGCCGGGCTGAGCGCCACCCGGCCGAGCAGCCCGGCGATGGCCTCGTCCAGGGACTGCTTCCCGCCCAGGCCGTGCAGCCGCAGCGGCCTGGCCATGTGGTAGCCGATGCTGTGTACCGGGTTGAGCGAGGAAAACGGGTCCTGCAGCACCATCTGCACCTGGCTGGCGTAGCCGCGCCGCCTGCGGGCAGGTACCTCGTCGCCGTCCAGGAGGATGGTTCCCGACGTGGGCCTGATCAGCCGGGCGAGCATCCTGGCCAGCGTCGACTTGCCCGATCCGCTCTCGCCGACCACCGCGGTGATACCGGACCTGGGCAGGGCGAGCGAGACGTCCTCGACCGCGTGGACCTGCGCGCCGCGCGCGGCGCGGCCGCCCCCGCGGACGGGGAAGTACTTGGTGAGGTGGCGTGCCTCCAGGGCGGGCGCCTGCTGGGCGGGCGTCTCGCGTACGGCTGCGGCGCTAGTCATGGCTGTGCACCTCCGGCTCGGGGGTCGCGCGGCGGGCGAGTTCGGCCGGTACCTCGCGGGCACCGTCCTGCAGCCAGCAGGCGGCCGAGCGCGTTCCCAGGTCGAGCAGCGGCGGGTCGTCCGTTCGGCACTTGCCGAACGCGTAGCCGCAGCGCGGATGGAACGGGCACCCGGCGGGGGGATCGCGCAGGTCGGGCGGCGACCCGGGGATGCCCTCCATGAACCGGTGCGGCCCGTGCAGCGAGGGAAACGAGTTGAGCAGGCCCAGCGAGTACGGGTGCCTGGGCGCGCGGAAGATCTCCCTCGCGCCCGCCTGTTCCACCAGCCGGCCCGCGTACATGACGGCGATCGAGTCCGCGATCTCCACCAGCAGCGACAGGTCGTGGGTGATGAACATGACGGCGAACCCGAGCCGGTCGCGCAGCCGCATGAGTTCTTCGAGTATCTCCCGCTGGGTGACCACGTCCAGCGCCGTGGTCGGCTCGTCCATGATCACGACCTGGGGGTCGAGCGCGAGCGCCATCGCGATCATCACGCGCTGGCGCATGCCGCCGGAAAGCTCGTGCGGGTAGCTGCGGAGCCGGTCGGCCGGGATGTCCACGAGTTCGAGCAGCTCGGCCGCCCGCGCCCGGCTGGCCGGCCTGCCCAGGTCCGGCCGGTGGGCCAGCAGCACGTCGGTGAGCTGCACCCCTATCCTGAACACGGGGTTGAGCGCGTTCATGGCGCTCTGCAGCACCACCGCGATCTGGTTCCAGCGCAGCCCGCGCAGTTCCTGCTCGCCGGCCGCCAGCAGGTCGACCGTCGGCAGCTCCCGCTGCCGGAAGAGCACCCGGCCGCCCGTGATGACCCCCGGTGCCCGGAGCAGCCGCGTGATCGCGTAGGCCAAGGTGGACTTGCCGCTGCCGCTTTCCCCGGCGAGCCCGAGCACCTCTCCGCGCCGCAGGGTCAGGTCCGCGTCGACGACCGCGTGCACCGCGCCCGGGCCGAAGCCGTAGTCCACGCACAGCCCGGTGACCTCGATCAGCGGATCGCCCAACCCGGGAACCGGCGGGGCCCCCGTGCCTGTCCCGCCGGCTCCCGGGTTCCGGCCGGGCCCGGACCCATGAACCCGGACCCCAGCACCCCAGGAAACCCCCGAACCAGGGCCTTGCTCCGCGATACTCACCGTGGCCCCCCCACCATCAGGCTTTCTCCGCTGCCCGAGCCGTCCTGGCCGCTGCCGCCCTGGCTGGTACCCGAGCCGTTCCGGCCGGCGGATGCGATGACCGGGGTCAGCCCGAGCCGCGGGTGCCGGGGCATCCCGGCCCGCCTGGCCTGCCGTCCGGTCAGCCCGGCGGCCCGCAGCCTCGGGTTGATGAACTCGTCGATGCCGAAGTTGAGCAGCGCGAGCGAGGTGCCGAACAACCCGAGGGCCAGGCCCGCCGGCAGGAACCACCACCACTCGATGTGCACCTGCTGGGCCGCCTGCGCGCTTTGCGCCCAGTAGAGCATGGTGCCCCAGCTCCAGTGGGCCACGCTGATGACGCCGAGGAAGGAGAGCGCCGCAAAGGTGCCGACCCCGTAGATCACGGTGAACAGGAACGACGTCGCGACGACCGGAATCAGGTTCGGCAGTATCTCGAACGTCATGATCCGCCAGCTCCGTTCCCCGATGAGCCTGGCCGACTCGATGTAATCCCAGGTGCGCATGGACAGCGTCTGGGCCCGCAGCACCCGGGCGCCGAACGCCCAGCCCGTGATGCTGATGACCAGCCCGATCAGCAGGTCGTTGGGGCTCGCGGACTTGGAAAGGAACCCGAAGATCACGATGAGCAGCGGCAGCGCGGGCATCACCAGGAACACGTTGGCGAGCATGGACAGCAGGTCGTCCACCCATCCGCCGAAGTACCCGGCGGTCACCCCGAACAGGACGGCAAGGACGGTAGCCACCGCCCCGGCGATGAGCGAGACCAGGATCGTGCTGCGCCCGCCCACCAGCAGCTGGGACAGCACGTCCTGCTGAACCTGGGTGGTGCCGAGCCAGTGCGCGCCGGACGGCGGCAGCGGCGTGCCCTTGGTGGTCGACAGGCTCGCGCTGGGGTCATAAGGCGCCACGTACGGGCCGATCACCGCGAGCAGGACGAAGAAGATGGCCAGCCCGAGGCCGATCATGATCTTCGGCGACCTGGGCAGGCGCAGCATCCGCATGCGGCGCTTGCCGGTCACGCCCGGCGCTGGCGCCGTCGCGTCCGGGCTGACCGGGGTGGTGCCGACCGGGATGGCCATGGCCTAGCCCTCCTGCCGGGTGCGGGGATCGAGGAACGCGTAGACGAAGTCGGCGATCAGGTTCGCCCCGAGCACCGCGAACGTGATGACGAGGAAGATCCCCTGCAGCAGCGGGTAGTCCTCGTTGCTGATCGCCTGCAGCAAGATGAAGCCGATACCGGGGTAGGAGAAGACGATCTCCGTCAGCAGGGCGCCGGACACGATGAACCCGACCGCCAGGGAAAAGCCCGACACGCTCGGCAGGATCGCGTTGCGGGCCGCGTAGCTGATCACGCGGCTCCTGGGCAGGCCCTTGGCCTGCGCTATGAGGACATAATCCTCATCCATGGTGGTGATCATGACGTTCCGCATGGTGATGATCCAGCCGGCTACCGACGCCAGCACGATGGTCAGCGCCGGGAGGGCGGCGTGATCGAGCACGCTGGCGATGTACGGCCCGGAGAACCCGGGATTCAGCGTGATGTCGTAGGCGGAATTCTGCGGGAACCAGCCCAGCTTGGTGGCGAACAGGGCCACCGCCAGGATGGCGAGGAAGAAGTACGGCACCGCCTGGAAGAAGGTCATGACGGGCAGGATGTTGTCCAGCCAGCTTCCGCGTCGCCAGGCCACCACGATGCCGACCAGCGTGCCGAGCACGAAGCTGAGCACCGTCGCCACGCCGACCAGGCCGATGGTCCACGGCAGCGCGCCGCGGATCAGCGTCGTCACCGGCGTCGGATAGCTGCTCAGCGAGATCCCGAGGTTGCCGTGCAGCAGCTGAGCCCAGTAGTGCAGGTACTGGCCCCACAGCCCGGTCCTGGTGTTGACGCCGTACTGGAGCTCCAGCGCGGTGATGGTCTGGGTGGAAACCTGCGCCTGCATCCGGCCGATGAGGGAAAGCACGGGATTGCCCGGCATCAGATGCGGGATGAAGAAATTGGCCGTGATGGCCACGATGGCCGTCACGACGTACAGGCCCAGCCGGCGAGATATCAGGCGCATCAGTGATCCCCTCAGGGCGCCGCGGCGCAGCCGCAGCTTTCCCGGCAGATCAACTGGGTGGGCAGCACGATGTTGCGCTCTGGCGGCCGCTCGCCGTTGATCATCGAATACAGCACGTTGAAGGCCGTGGTTCCCATCTCCCTGATCGGCTGGCGGACGGTGGTAAGGCTGGTGCGCAGGTGGCGGGCCATCGGGATGTCATCGAAGCCGGTCACCGCCACCTGGCCGGGAACGCTGACGCCGTGCTCGCGCAGCTCGGACATCACGCCGAGCGCGGTCTGGTCGTTGGCGCACACGATCGCCCGCGGCAGCTCGTGACCAGCGGCGAGCACCTGCCTGATGACCTTGGCGCCGGCTGAGGCGAAGTAGTAGCCCTGCCATTCGGGTCCGCAGGCCAGCGTCGCGCCGGCCGCGGCGGCCTCCGCGGCGAGCACCTCACGCCGTTCGATGTTGTCCGGGCTGTCCGCGTAGCCGCCCACGTAGGCCATGGTCAGGTAGCCGTGGTCCTGCAGCAGGTGCCGGGCCAGGGCGCGCATGCCCGACGTGTTGTCCCCGTGCACGTTGGCGGTGGTGGGGGTGGCGTACCCGGCCAGCGTGACGATCGGCAGCTGCCTGGACAGCCGGTCCATCTGCTCCGGCTCGAGCACCCGGTCGTGCAGGATGAGCCCGTCGCTCTTGCGGGCCAGCGCCAGGGTCCTGCCGCCCGCGTCGTGTTCGGTGATCCCCACCGACCTGATCAGCAGGTCGAAGCCGCGGCGCTGGGCCGCCGCCTCGACGCCGCGGTTGATCAGGTCGGGGTACTGCAGGCTTTCTGCCTCGTCCGCGAACGTGTCCTCGTCCATGTCCAGCCGCCAGGGCCTGCGGACGATCACGCCGACGACCTCCTTGAGCCGGGCGCTCAGCGCGCGTGCCGCTCCGTCCGGCGCGAAGCCGAGCTCGGCGACGGCCGCCAGCACCCGGTCCCTGGTGTCCTGGCGCGGATTGCGCTGGTCGTTGAGCACGCGGGAGACCGAGGCGATGGACACGCCGGCCATCCTGGCCACGTCATAGATGGTGGGCGGGATGATCGAGTCCCCGTCGCCGCCGCCCGCCGGGATTCCGGCCACCTGATCTGCCGGGTTCCCCTGGCTTCCCGCAGCGGGGATCCCAGGGCCGTCGCCCGCGGGCCTGCCGGTGTCATCCACCGCTGCTCCTCATCGTCTGGCGTCCGATCGTCGTCTGGCGTCCGCGCGAGATTCGGTAAGCGCTTACCCGAACGGCCCGAAGATAGGGTGCCGCTCGTAACGGCACCCTGTCCCAGTCTCGGTCCCGGTCCGGGCCCCACCTTGCGGTAAGCGCTTACCGGTCCCCTATGGCAGCAGAGTACGACTATCGGGCGATTTATCTCAAGGGCTAATGTCTCCACTGTTACGTGAACGTGACACGAACCGGATCGCCTTGCCTGCCGGGAGTTCCCGCTCCCCGCGGGCGCCTTCCGGCCCGGACGCGGCTGACCAGGGGATCAGCTACGACATCTCGAAGTAACGTCGCGCGCACTCGTTACCGGCCGCGTAACAACCGAGAAATACTCCCGAAACCCACGCATGGGACACATGCCTTGCAGGCACACGGATCGGCCGGCGCGGAGCCAGCCCACAAGTTGGACCCCAGAGGCCTTATTGCCCCATGGAGGCATAGTGAATCCATATCCCAGCTGGCTTAGCGCAGGGGATAACTCCTGGCAGATGACCGCTGCCACGCTGGTCGGGCTGATGTCCATCCCGGCCCTGGCCGTCCTGTACGGCGGCCTCGTCCAGAAGAAGTGGGCGATGAACACCGTGATGATGGTGTTCACCACGTTCTGCCTGGTCCTGATCACCTGGGTGCTCTGGGCCTTCAAGATGGGCTTCGGTACTCCGTTGATCAGCACCTTCGTCGGCGATCCACGGAGCGTGCTCGGGCACGCGGCCGAACAGGGCCAGGCGAACATCCCGCTGCTCAAGGGCCTGATGCCTGACTTCAAGTTCCCCCAGTCGTCCCTGGTCTACTTCCAGTTCGTGTTCGCGGCGATCACCCCGATCTTGTTCATCGGCAGCGTGATCGGCCGGATCAGCTTCAAGGTCTGGATGATCTTCGTGCCGCTGTGGATCACCTTCGCCTACGCGGTCAACGCGTTCCTGCTCTGGGGCGGCGGCTACTGGGCCGGCAAGGGCGCGCTGGACTTCTCCGGCGGTTACGT
>WNGL01000627.1_pt1 | contig 55723 bp, 51 predicted proteins | sample 5400591 | NCBI WGS metagenome assembly WNGL01 (sample SAMN13153377, study PRJNA577476) | soil metagenome | isolation source: 80 cm soil or saprolite under Garry oak tree replicate 1 | place: USA:California | collected 2016-06-15 | reverse complement strand
CTCACTGGCCAGAAAGACAAAATGGCGACCCCCGGAGAACGGCCGACTCGCACTCGCATTGAATCCGACAGCATGGGACAAATCGAAGTCCCGGCCAATGTCTATTGGGGCGCGCAAACTCAGCGGTCGCTTCTCCATTTCAATGTTGGACGCGACACCATGCCGCCGGAGCTGATCCGCGCGTTCGGCATCCTCAAGAAGGCATGCGCGCTGGTCAATCAGGATCTGGGCAAGCTTCCCGCTGAAAAAGCCAAGCTGATCGTTCGAGCTGCCGACGAAGTTATTGCAGGCAAACTCGACGACCAGTTTCCCTTGCGCATCTGGCAGACCGGCAGCGGAACGCAGACCAACATGAATGTCAACGAAGTCATCTCCAACCGCGCCATCGAGCTGGCAGGCGGCGAGATGGGATCGAAGAAACCGATCCATCCCAACGACGACGTCAACATGTCACAGTCTTCCAATGACACGTTTCCTGCAGCAATGCACATCGCGGCCGCGGAACGCGTGACCAACGCGCTGATTCCCGCAGTGAAAACTGTTCATGACGCCATCGCCGCCAAGGCGAAAGAATTTAAAGACGTAGTAAAAATCGGCCGCACCCACCTGCAAGACGCCGTCCCACTCACCTTCGGACAAGAGTTCGGTGGATGGGCCAGTCTGCTGGAGCGCGATATCAAGCGCCTGGAGCAGGTGCTCGATGGACTCTACGATCTCGCCATTGGCGGAACCGCGGTCGGCACGGGGCTGAACGCGCATCCCGAATTCGCGGAACGGGCCGCGAAGAAGATTGCCGAACTCACTGGGCTTCCCTTCCGTTCCCATCCCAACAAATTCGCCGCGCTGTCCGCACACGACGAAATCGTCTTCGCACAGGGCGCGTTGGAAACGCTGGCTGCGTCGTTCATGAAGATTTCGAATGATATTCGCTGGCTGGCTTCCGGACCGCGTTGTGGTCTCGGCGAACTGTCCATCCCGGAGAACGAACCGGGTTCGTCCATCATGCCGGGCAAAGTGAATCCAACGCAGGCTGAAGCCATGACGATGGTCTGCGTGCAGGTCCACGGCGCTACCGCTGCCGTTGGCTTCGCCGGCTCGCAAGGAAATTTCGAGCTCAACGTTTTTAAGCCGGTGATGATCTACAACTTCCTCCATTCCGTCACTCTGATCGCGGACGCCTGTCATGGCTACGTCGAGTACATGATCAAGGGCATCGAGGTCGATCGCGCCAAGGTTGACTGGTACGTGAATAACTCGCTGATGTTGGTAACCGCGCTCGCGCCCAAGGTCGGATACGACAAAGCTGCCAAGATCGCCCACACTGCGCACGTCGAGCGCACCAGTTTGCTTGAGGCGGCATTGAAGTTGGGGTATCTCACGCGCGAAGAGTTCAATGATCTGATGAAGCCCGAGAAGATGACCCGACCGTAGGAATGTTGGGTACAGTTGTTGGAACGATGCCAGGTCATTTGTTTTGGCTTCGCCCCCTAAAAGTGCAATCACGCCGGCAAGATGCACCGCGTCAGTCAGTTAAGCTTGCCTAGCGTATATACATTATAGATCTTATGGTGTATACTTTGTGTCTACTTACATGGGGTGTTCATGCCAAGAGCGCAAGTAGTGAAGTGGGGCAATAGCCTGGCGGTCCGCATTCCTAAGACTGTGGCTGAAGAAGCGCGTATGCAAGAAGGCGATGCGATAGTAATCGTGGCTAAGAAGGGACGCGTCGAACTGCGCCGCACCGAGAAAGTTCCAGCCCTGGAAGACCTGGTCACACAGATCACCCCGAAAAACCGTTACGAGGAAACTACCTGGGGGCCTGACAAAGGAAAGGAAATCATTGAATGGTAGCCTCGTACGTACCCGAGGCGGGGGACGTCGTGTGGTTGGATTTTGATCCGCAGGCTGGCCGCGAGCAAGCCAAACGCCGCCCAGCGCTGGTTTTGACCGATCAAGGGTACAATCGCGCTAGCGGTCTGGTTGTAGTCTGCCCTCTCACTAGTAAACGCAAGCCGTATCCCTTCGCGCTTCCGATTGTCGTGGATAGTGTCGAAGGTGCCGTCCTGGTCGATCATCTGAAAAGCGTGGACTGGAAGGCGCGAGACGTCGCCTACCACTCCAAGGCAGATCGTGCGTTGATGAGCAAGGTCCGCAGTTACATCGCAGTTTTACTGCGTATTCACTAACATTAGGCGCACACAATTCCTGGTCTCGATCGGTACCTGCCGTCCAGACCGAGCTCGGACAGTTAGTTCTTTGGAACTTTCCAGAACCTAATCAGCTTCAGCAGGATTCAACTCAGCGCCAGCTTCGGCATCTTTCTCATGAATGCCCGTTACCGCCTTCGGCGTCGTCGTAATCGTGATGACGCTCACCAGCACCAACAATGTCCCGAGAAGTGTGCGAAGACCGACCGCCTCTCCCCCAAGAAAATATCCCAGGATTACCGCCACTACGGGATTCACGTAAGCGTAAGTCCCCACTTTGGTGGGCGACTCATAGTGCAGCAACCAAACGTAGGCGGTGAAGCCGACGATCGAGCCGGCGATAATGAGGTAAAGCAGCGCGAACCATGCGTTCGAGGAAACGGCTTGCGCGCGAAATCCCGCAAACTCGCCGGACAGGGCGGTGAGGACGAAGAGCTGAACTCCGCCGGTGAGCATCTGGGCGGCCGCACTCATGGGCTTTGAAGCTGGCAGTGGAAGCCGCCGAGTGAGGATCGTGGCCACGGACCATGTGAATGCTGCCACCAGGAGAGCAATAGCCCCGGGGCGATTGATCGGAACTTCACCCAAAGAAAACGAATGATTCACCAACACCGCGACGCCACAGATGCCCACGATTAGCGCCAGACAGAGGCGGACGGTCAGTCGTTGCGTTCGCAGGAAGATGATTTCCAGCAACGTAATGAAAACCGGAATGGTTGCCAGCACCACAGCCGCAATTCCGGAGGGCACGCGCTGTTCCGCCCAAAACACGCAGCCGTAATCGATAACGAAAATCAGTGTCCCGAGGAAGAAGGCGCCTGCCCACTCTCGGCGGCTGGGAGCTGGCGTGCCCTTGAGACGCATCCAGCCATAGAGCGCGAGGCCAGCTGCGAAAAAACGCAGAGCCGCTAATAAGAACGGAGGGACTTCGTGGACTCCCACACGAATCGCTAGAAACGTAGATCCCCAGACGAAATAAATGATGGCGAACGCCAACAGGATTTTCCAGGATGGTGGACGGGGTTCCATCTCGATCCTCTCTACCGCGTTTCTCGCAGTGCTTCATAGATGTCCGGACAAAAGCTCCCGAACCATAATTTCCTATGAAAGATTTTTATAAGAAGAGAAATTGTTTTTATGCGCCCCGTTGTCTGCTGTTGGCAAACGACAATCCACTCAAACCGGCAAGATTTTTTGCGTCGATCCCCTTGGCCGCCAGCAGTACGTGGAAGTTTTCTCCCATCCCAGCGGGTGTGACCAGATGCTTCAGCTGTAGCGCTACTTTGGCGCGCTCCTGCGGCAGACGGCATTCTTCGAAGGCGTCGGCAAATTGATTGGCCTCGCCGATTCCCATCAGGAATTGTGACTGAGTGATGAGCGGATACACGTGCATTCCGTTCTGCTCTGCCGCAACAGTAAGGGCGGTGAAATTCGCATGCGCGGTGATGTCTTGCTCCCCAGGAGCTTCGTAAGGGTTGGGGCTTATGGAGTGCTGGCGGAATGCGGTGACAGTGCCGCGATGCCGGCCGGCGAGTTGTTCCTGGCGTGTGTATCCGTAGTCGATGGCGATTAGAATGCCGCGCCCTACATTCGACGCGATCTGCGCCATGGATTGCTGCGCCATCAAGGGAACCTCGATTCGTTCGGCAACTTCGGGATGGACGCCATAACGCTCGAGGAGATCGAGTTCCTCGGATGACGGCGGCGCCCAGGTTTCGATGAAACGGCCTTTTTCGGCGGAAATGCGCAGTGCGCCTTGCGAGCTGAGAACCTCCACGGGAAGAGCGTCAAAGAATTCGTTGGCGAAGATTATGGCCGGCTCCAAACGAACCCCAGGGGCTAAAGCCCTCCCTAAGAACGGCCGCTTCGGCATGAGTGAAGTCGTGCCCTTGCACGGCGCATCCATCAGTGTGCTCTTCTCCGTTGTTATCCTCCCGCTCGTGCGGTCCCGAGTCGCGGTTTCCCCTCCGTCGAGTTCGGTTTCTGGGCACAGTGAAGCCTTTCCTGCAGCCAAGTGTTGGCTCATCGTTGATTGCAACCGCCGTCGCAGGGCAGGAGAGTTTTCAGCCAGCGAGTAATGCAAAGCGTGAAAGAAATCTGGGAATTTTTTCTGCGACCAGTCGAGCACATCCTGGGCGAATTGTCCGCGACCAGGACCGAGTTCTAATATTTCAATTCGCACTGGAGAACCCAGCGCCCGCCAGATTTCCTCGAACTGGCGGGCCAGCAGACGTCCGAAGACCGCGTGTACGTCGCTCGAAGTGTAGAAGTCTCCAGCTTTTCCAAATTGTTCGGCATGGCGCGAGTAGTAACCCAGTTCGGGATGATAGAGGCAAAGCTCCATGTAGCGGGAAAACGGAATAGGTCCGCGCTCGCGGATTTCCTGCTCGATTATTTGCCGCAGGGTCACAAGCCCTTCCGCTGACGTTCCACGCGGTCCTGTGGCGTACGGATGAACATTTCGACCAGATAGTCGTGCAGGCAATCGTAGAGCTGGCGCTGGAAGCTCCATTCAAATTGAGGATGGTCCAGGTCGCGGGGATGAAGTTCGAAATAATAAGTATGAACGGGAACGTTGGGATTCTTGAAGGTGATGATGACCTCGACGCCTTCGCCTTTTGAGCGTGCGTCGAATTCTAATAAGGGGTGCTCGTAGAGACGGAGTTGTGCGAGCACACGTTCCAGGCGGGAGTTGGCACTCTCGATCACTTCATGATTCTAGCGAAGTTTGTTGCAAACACCGTCTCGCATGGATCCCCCAAGCTCAGTCCGTGACTCAGGCAAAACACGTATTTGCATATATGTACATCTTTCGTGTACAATACTCTACGAGGTATTTTGTGACTGAAACTACCTACACCAGCTTGCGACAAAAACTCGCTTCGGTTCTGGACCGGGTGGCCAATGATCGAGAGGTAGTGATCATTCGTCGCAAAGGTTCCAAGAAAGTCGCGCTGGTTCCCGCCGATGAACTCATAGGTCTGCTGGAGACCGCCCACCTGCTGCGATCGCCTAAGAATGCGCAACGCTTGCTCACGGCGCTGCGCCGGGCCGCGGGGCGCAAAGGCAAACCAGAGTCCCTGGAAGCTCTGCGCCGGGAGATGCGTCTTGGCGCGGATCGTTGAACGAGAGGCAGTATTTCACCCTGAATGTCGGCAAGATCTCCGTTATTGGATAGAAACCGACCGCAAGACTGCGTTGCGCGTTTTTGAGCTGATCGAAGCGGTGCTACGTGACCCTTTCGGTGGCATCGGGAAACCTGAGCCGCTGAAGTATCTGTTGGCGGGCTGTTGGTCGCGAAGGATAACTCAGGAACATCGGCTGGTTTACAAAACTAGCGAAAGAAGAATCGACTTTCTTCAGGCGCGATATCACTATTGACTGGGTGGGAAGGCAATTTTCGTTAATCGAGCTGGGATGTATTTCCAACTGCAGTGGACGGGATTTGATCCTCGTCGCGCACAATCGACACCGATGGATCCGTGGGCCTGACGCGCACCGCGAGCTCCCTCCCCGGTGCAAGCAGCCTGGCGTAATTCTCCCCTGAGTTGTAAAAGATGAAGCCCTTTTGGTGAATGCCCGTGTAGGTCTCGCCGTTAACGAGGTACTTGTAATAGATTTCTGCGACGGGGCACCCGCACAAAGCCGTTGGGCAACCAGAACTGGTTTCCGTTGCCTTGGTGATAAGCCAAGCGTTGCAGCCGCGTGTCTTTAGTCGGCCCACCAGTACTCTGTACAGGTACTCGATGAAAATATCTAGAAACCAGCCGCCCATGTTCGTTGGGAAAGGGTAACAGACGCGGTCCGTAAAGCCGGAATCTGGGTCATCGAATCGGCTAATCCTAAATCATTCATACCGCAGCGCTTCAATCGGATCCAGCCGCGCAGCTTTGATCGCAGGCAACATGCCGCTGACAATTCCGACAAGGGTCAGAATTGCCGTGGACCAGAATAGAATTGTGGTGTCGATGCTGAGGTGAATGTCTCCTTCGCTGGCGTTTTCGATGAAAGCACTCCAAAGCGTCAGCGATCCTACCGCCCAGGAAACAAGGTAAGCCAGCGCGACTCCCGCCAGGCCGCCGATGAAAGTGATGGCCAGTGCTTCCGCCAGAAATTGGAACAGGATATGCCAGCGATGCGCGCCCAGGGCTTTCTCAACGCCAATCTCGCGGGTACGCTGGGTTACGGAGACCAGCATGATATTCATCAGGCCCACGCCGCCGATGCCGAGCGTGAGCAGGCCGATAAACCCGAGCAGGACCTTGATGCCCATGGTGATGATATGCAATTCACCCAAGTCCGCGATGGTATCGAAAACAAACACGGCGCGCATGTCTTTGGGATTGAAGCTGTGGTGGTATGCCATGCTGTCGCGGATGGACTTGGCGACCTTTTCGTGTTCGCCTTCATACTCGATCGTGATGACATCCAGATAATAGGTATTTTTCAGGACGCTCATGGCACTGAAGGGCACGTAAATCATAGCGTTCATGTTGTCGTCGCCATTGGAGATCATGTGTTTCAAAATGCCAACCACTACGTAAGACACACCTTCAATCCGCACGTTCTCGCCAATCGCGTTCTGTCCTGAAAAAAGCTTCTTCTTGACGTCATAGCCCAGGACTGCCACGCGGCTGTGAGTGAAATCTTCCTGCTCACCGAAGAAGGATCCCTCGGCAACATCGACGTGTCGAATTTTCTGATAGCTGGCGTACGTGCCACGAACGTCGTAGCTGGCGCTGCGGGTGCCATAGGCAACCAGACTCTGCTTGTTCACTTCCGGGGACATCCGCTTGATGAAGGGGACTTCCGCTCGCAGGTAGTCCAGATCCTGCACACTCAGCTTGACTTCCGTGCCGGCTTTGCTGCCGCCGGCCTGCAGCGAAGTGCGCCCGGGAAAAATGGCGATGAAGTTTCCCCCGAAAGTTTCGAAGGCAATCATTAATCCGCGCTCGAAACCAGATCCGTAAGCCAGCAGCAACACCACGGTCGCGATGCCCCACGCCATGCCCAACATGGTGAGCAGACTGCGCCGCCGGTTATGACGCAGCGCACTGTACGCCTGTTTTCCCAATTCGTTGAGCATGATTATTCCTGTCGTAACGCTTCCACCGGTTGTAGCAACGCAGCCTTGCGCGCGGGATATAGACCAGCCACGATGCCCGCCACCATCAAGGAGAGAATCGCTATCACCGCGGACGCGGGAACAATTCGAGGAGTATCAAAGCCCTCGGGCGCAGGCAACTGCGCCAGCAAAGTAACAAATGCCACGCAGATGGCCAAGCCGATGCCGCCGCTTAATGCGGTGAGGAACGCTCCTTCGACGAAGAATTGCGTAAGGATGTTGCGGTGAGTAGCGCCTAACGCTTTGCGTAAGCCTATCTCTTTCGTACGCTCCGTGACCGACACCAGCATGATGTTGATGATGCCGATTGCGCCCAGCCCAAGCGTCACCATTCCCACCACACCGAGAAACCAGTCCATGGCATTAAATATCTTTCCTACACGCATGGAATTCTCGATGGTGTCCCAGTCCATAAAGCTGTCTTCCAGCTTAGGGTTGAAACCGTGCCTCCGGGCGATAATTTCATGCACTTCTGTCTTTGCGCGCTCATGCTGTTCTTTCGTGATCGGCTGGTAATTGATGAATGAAAGCGCGTCGTCGGAGTTTTCGGCTTTCAGTGGGAACAACATCCGCATGGTCTCGATGGGAATAAAAATTCGGGCGTTGGTGCCGTTGTTCCCTTCCCGTCCTACTTTGGCAACGACTCCGATAATGTCGAAGCTAATACCGTTCAACAGGATCGATGAACCTACCGCGGGACGTCCTGGAAAAATATTCTTTAAGAGCTCCCAGCCCACCACCGCAACCCGCCGGCGTTCCGTGCTGTCTTCGTCGTTGAACCAGCGTCCAGGGCCGACCGGAACTGTGCGGATCTTGTTGTAGACGGGAGCGACGCCGAAGACCTGACCGTTGGTGCTGCCGTACTCACTCACCGCACGAATGTCCTCGCGGTTCAATACTGGCGATATCGTGCGCAGCGATTTGGCTTCATCGCGAATCGCGAGATAGTCGCCATAAGTAAACAAATAGGGCCGGCCCGAAACCAGACTGCCTTCCACCGCCGGAATTCGACCAGGGAAGATGAACATGATGTCTTGACCCAGATTGGCCAGGTTCTTCTCCTGACCGCTGCGGAAACCTTCTCCCAGACCCACCAGCAAGAGCAGCGAACCTACGCCCCAGGCTATTCCGAACATGGTCAGGAATGAGCGCAGCTTGTGCGCCCACAGTGTGGCCAGTGACTGGCGAACGATATCGAGAAGAACTCTCATGGGGAATCGCCCCTGCCGTCAGGGGCACTTGTACCAATTACGACGGGCAGTCTCAGATCCCGCCGTGCCATCTACTTTCTAATACGCGGCGGAAGAGCTCCAGGTTCCCGCAAAATTTCGGCGATCTTTGCTTTAGACACGAGGAAAGTTGAAAAGGATAGCGGATTCACGCTTCTAAGCAGTCAGCGTGCTTAAAAATGCTAACCGGCGGATTCAGGTTTCGTCTAAACGCTCGTTTTCTGTTTGACCCCATCGGCCTGCGTTTACGTGACGACATCATTTGAGGAGGTTCGCACCGTGTACAAACATTTTGCGCGCGTTTTAGCAACAATCCAAGGATTGCTGCTTTTTATTACCATGGCTCACGCTCAGTCCGCCATTCTGGATCTGCCCCGTGCCAGCCAGCGCGCTGTGGTGACACAGCGCATCGGAATCACCGACGTCTCCATTAGCTATCACCGCCCACTGGTTAACAAACGCAAAATATGGGGCGGGGTGGTGCCCTACGGAGATGTGTGGCGGGCAGGCGCCAACGAAAATACCACCATTGCATTTACCGATCCGGTCAGCGTCGAGGGAAAGACTTTGCCCAAGGGAACCTATGGTCTGCACATGATTCCTGGTGAAAATGAGTGGACCCTGATTTTTTCCAAAAACTCCACTTCCTGGGGCAGCTTTACCTACGATCAGAAAGAAGATGCTTTGCGAGTCGCAGTGAAGCCGCAACCGGCGGACTTCCACGAAGCGCTCACTTATGACTTTGACGATGTGAAGCCTGACTCGTCGATCGTCACTCTGCGGTGGGAAAAGGTCGCCGTTCCTTTCAAAGTGGCGGTCAATCTGAACGACGTCGTACAACAAAGCCTGAATCAGCAACTCCGCGGCCTAGCCCAGTACACGTGGTTTGGATGGGATGACGCGGCAACCTATCTGGTCGACAACAAGGGCAACCTGGACGAGGCTCTGAAGTACTCGAACAATTCGATACAGAACGAAGAGCGCTACGAAAACCTCTTCACCAAGTCGAGAATCCTGGATGCGCTGGGACGGAAGGACGAGGCCAACGGCGCAAAAAATAAGGCTCTAGCCAAAGCCAATGCGCTGCAGCTCCATACTTATGCTCGACAGCTTCAGGGTGAGGGCAAGCAAGCCGAGGCCATCACCATCTTTCGCGACAACGCCAAGAAAAATCCCGACCAGTGGATTGTTCACGTAGGCCTGTCACGCATGTATTCCGCACAAGGCGATTTCGCGAACGCCAGCAAGGAAATGAATACTGCTATCTCCAGCGCACCCGATAACCAGAAGCCGCCGCTGCAAGGCTTCGCCAAGCGTCTGCAGGCCAAGGAGGATATCAACAAGTAATTATTTCCGATTGGCACTGCTCGTGGCAGTGTGGCTTTGGGGGATTAGCGGCAAAGGGACTACTGTTTTTGAAGACCTGATACCGGGATTCGCGTTTCCACTGCGGCCTGTACGTTCTTCGGTTCGGGATATTCATACACCCCGCGTCCGGACTTGCGTCCCAAGCGGCCGGCTTTGACGTACTGCACCAGCAGGGGCGCGGGCCGATATTTCTCTCCCAAAGTTTTATGCAGATATTCGAGAATGTGCAGGCGAGTATCCAAGCCGACCAGATCGACCATTTCAAACGGCCCCATAGGATGGTTCAAGCCAAGCTTTAAAGCTTTATCGATATCTTCCGCGGACGCAATGCCTTCCTGAAGCATGCAAAAGGCCTCATTACCGATCATGGCGTTGATGCGGCTGGTGATGAAACCCGGCGATTCCTTGATGACTACCACTTCCTTGCCCATCCGTTTGCCCACTTCCACCGCGGCAGCGAGTGTCTCGTCGTCGGTTTCAAGGGCGCGCGCGATCTCCAACAGCTTCATCTTGTGCACAGGATTAAAAAAGTGCATGCCCAGACATTTCTTCGCTCGATAGGTGACGCTGGCAATTTCCGTGATGCTTAGTGACGACGTATTCGAAGCCAGAATGGTACCGGGGCGGCAGACCTTGTCCAGCAAAGTGAAGATCTCGATCTTCGATTCCATTTCTTCAGGGACGGCTTCAATCACCAGGTCGGCTTCACGCGCCGCTTCTTCGACACTGCCGGCGTATTCCAGGCGGCCGCGGGCAGCCTCCGCAGCTCCGGCAGAAATTTTCCCCAGGCCGACAGCTTTGTCGAGATTGACGCGAATTTCATCTTTGGCTTTGCGCAATGCGTTGGGAAGCAGATCTTCCAGGATGGTGCGGTATCCGCCCAACGCGGCGACATGCGCGATGCCCCGTCCCATGATGCCGGCACCAATGACGGCGATTGTGTTGACCTGCCCCACTACAACTGCCCTCCCTTTTCCAGGTGGGCCAGTACGCCGTCCAGGCTGTTGCGGGCGACACGCAAATGTTCGATCACGCGCTTTCGTTCCTCCGCCTCCATGAAGGGGATGGAAGCGCTGATGCGCCGCAGGGTGGTAACGATATCGTCCACGTAATTGATCAGACGGATGAGTTCTCCAGTAGCTGCCATGAATGCTCCTCTTCCTAAAATTCGCAATGACGCGGAATTGTTTCTGAGTCGAACCGCTCGATGCCGGCGAATAACTATTCTCAACGGTGGAGAAGAATTAGTAAAGGCGAAGTGGGCTGAGCAAATGGAATGTTCCATTCATGAGGGAGTTACGCGCCGGAGTTGGACTACGGCCAGGACTCCGGTAGCTAAAGCTGATGTTCCAAAAGCAACAATGAGAAGCGCAACACCTCTGTTGGCAAAAGAACTCGTTGAGGAAAGAAGCGTGCTAAATGCAAAGTAAAGAACAAAAACACCTGCAATCCCAGCAGCCAGACCGCAAATAACGAATACGAATCTGATGCGCCGGATTGCGTGCGGTAGCAGTCCTCCCGACACTGCCAACACTGGCATTGCGGCCTTTGTGAGGATCGTGCTAGTGGTATTGCGCTCGAAATAGTACAGAAGAACTAGTGCCAAAATTGTTCCAACCCAGAATATCCATGCTTTCTGTGTGACTATCCCGAAATCTTCCAAGCCGGAACAGAACAGCAACGTCCACGGGAGCATCCATAGGGTGGTAATCGCAAGTTCTTGCCACGGGTTCGGAATCCGCGTGGTCATACTTTCCATTGCGTAGACGACTTCATAAACCAGCAGTAGGCCCGTTACTCCCGCTGTGAACTTGGAGATTCCGCGCAACGCGGGCAAGATCATAGGCAACATTTTACTCGTCTAGCGTGATGGCTGTCGTAAACGCTCGTGTCACACCCCTTGTCGGAATCCTAAAATGCCGGGCCATTTTGGACTTCTAGTGTCCTTCCCTTTTACCGTCCTCCGTGTACTGTCGTGTACTTTCGCGTCCTCTGTTGTTTCCCACTTTTGCATTTTTCCGCACTACGCATGCAATTCCTCTTATGGTTACCATCAATGTTTTTAATGGGCTTTTAATGGGCCGAATGCACTCTCATGGAATCTAATAGGCATATGAGCGATAAACCTTTGAAACACTATATTTTCGCCAGTGATTTCGATCAGACTCTTACCTTCAACGATTCCGGCTACGTTCTCAGTGAATTGGTGGGAATTCCTACCGAGGAATTTGAGCGCAAAGCGCAGGGGATGGCGAAACTCAATCTGGTGCAGCAAGGCGCGGAGCTGGCTTACCTGTTGTTGCACGATCCTGAATTTCGTTCGCGCGTGCGGAAAGAGCACCTGTACGAAGTGGGCAAGCGCATCCGACTGAAGAAAAATATCGAGCTGCTCTATCAGATTCTCGAGAACAAAATTGACGGCTATCAGTTCGACTTTTATGTTCTCTCCGCGGCGCCGGTCGAGGTCATTCAGTCCGCGCTGGAAGGCATCGTTCCCAAGGATCATATTTACGGCACAGAATTCCTTTACACCGTGGACGGGGAGATCGACACCATCACTCGCACTACGGCGGGTTACGGCAAAGTAGCAGTTCTCGATCAGTTGCAGACGCAGCTAAAGGTCGGGCCGGATCACATCGTCTATACGGGCGATGGCAGCTCTGACCTTCATGTGATGCTGCACGTCAACGAGCGCGACGGTTTCACCATCGCGGTTTCCGAGGCTAAACATATCTCCCAGATTGCTAAGCGGACCGTGCTCAGCAGCAATGCGCTGGCCGTTCTCGCGCCCATCCTGGAAGATATTGTGGGCTGGAAACGGCTTAAGATTCGCCAGTTCTTCGAGTCCTATGGAATGCTGATCCAGGAATGGGACAGTGTTCGCACCGATTGGCTCACTTTGCGGCCGGTCCTCAGCGACTGGCCGGAGTCCGAGGCCATGACTGCAGGGGTTTGATAGTCTGCGGTTTGATAAGCTAGGGGCGCAACCCTCGCGCCCCAAGGCCGCATGCTTCGTGATAAAAATCTCGTCCCACTTTCCCGGCAGCATCAGCACGCGCTGGCTCTGTGTGTCCGTCTGGATCGTGCCTTGCAGGCGGGCGATGTCGATGGCGAAGCATGGTCGGAGGAGATTCGGCAGATTTTTGCGCTGGAAGTCGCCACCCACTTTGCGGCGGAAGAGAAAGTCGTGTTTCCTGCCGCGGCTGTCTTTCTCAACCTGCATCCTCTGGTAGAGGAACTCCTCGCCGAGCACTTTAACTTGCGTGACTTATTCACCCGCGCTACTACCACAACTTTGGACATCAACAGTTTGCGGAGCTTTGTGGACCAGCTTTCATCCCACATCCGGAAAGAAGAACGCCGACTGTTTGAAGGATTGCAACAGGTGATGACTCCGGCTGAATTCACTCGTGTCGGCAAAGCATTGGAAGAAGCGTTGGCGGATGCTTCGACTGCCTGCATCTTGCCAAACGAAGCGACGCGACTACGCCCTCGAACCTGAAGTAGTCCCCTGAATCCAGTTTCCCGTCAAATTCATCTAGCAGCTATGACTTCAGAATGGGTTGTTGCATCTCCACTCGCGGATTCTGCCGAGCGGCCCGATTATTCGGAGCCAATCGTCGAGGCTGGTGCTGCCGGCTTGCACGATGCGGCTCTGCTGGATGCTTACTCTCAAGCCGTGGTCGGGGCCGCGGAAAAGATTAGTCCGTCGGTGGTCAAGATTGACGTCACTCAAGCCGACCGCCGTCGCTCCGGGCAGCCACGAGAGCGTCAAGGCGGCGGCTCCGGATTTGTGTTCACGCCCGATGGGTTGATTCTCACTAACAGTCACGTAGTGCACGAGGCGAGTCGAATCGGCGTCTCGCTCGCGGATGGCCGGCGCTTCCCTGCTCACACCATTGGCGACGATCCCGCAACCGACCTGGCTGTGATTCGTCTCGATACGCACAATAACGACTCGCCCCATCTGGTGGCAGCTCCGCTCGGCGATTCGCAGAAGCTTCAGGTGGGACAGTTGGCGATCGCCATCGGCAATCCCTACGGCTTCCAATACACCGTCACTGCTGGTGTAGTCAGCGCGCTCGGACGTTCACTTCGCTCCTACTCAGGACGATTGATTGACGACGTCATTCAGACCGATGCTTCGCTCAATCCCGGCAATTCTGGCGGCCCTCTGGTGAGTTCCGATGGCAAAGTCATTGGCGTGAACACGGCTATGATTCCGATGGCGCAAGGTTTGTGCTTCGCCATTGGAATCAACACCGCGAAATTTGTTGCGTCACGCCTGTTGCGGGATGGAAGAATCCGGCGCAGCTACATCGGAGTCGAAGCCCAGAGCACTCCGTTGCATCGGCGGCTGGTGCGCTTTTATGACCTTCCTAAAGAAAGCGGAGTCGTTGTGGTGTCGGTCGAGGAGGGTAGCCCGGCGCAGAGGACAGGACTTCGCGAAGGCGACGTGATTGTCAGTCTCGAGGGCAAGCCCGTAGCCGGCGTGGATGATCTCCATCGGCTGCTCACCGACGCGCGTGTCGGGATCAGTAGTTCATTAACCGTGTTGCGATACACAGAGAAGCTAGTGCTCAATGTCGTGCCGGAGGAATCGCCAGGCAGTTAGGCTGTCCGACACCCGAGACCTGAGACCTGAGCCCGAAATGCACGCACATCTCGAAAATCAAAAACTGAAAGGAGATAAGCAATGCCAAAAATGAAAGTTGCACAGGTACCCAAGGCAGGAGCCGACTTCGAGATTGTGGAGCGGGAAATCCCGCAGCCGGGACCGGGCCAAGTCCGGATTCGCGTGCAGGCTTGCGGAGTCTGTCACAGCGATATGTTGACCAAGGAAGGCGCCTGGCCGGGCATTGTGTATCCGCGCGTGCCGGGACACGAAGTGGCAGGCGTAATTGACGCAGCCGGCTCGGGCGTAACCCAGTGGACGAAGGGCCAGCGAGTGGGAGTTGGCTGGCACGGCGGGCAGGACGGCACCTGTCTGGCTTGCCGGCGCGGCGACTTCGCTAACTGCGCAAACCTCAAGGTTTCCGGAATCAGTTACGACGGCGGGTATCAGGAATATATGGTGGCGCCCGTGGAAGCACTGGCGCGGATGCCGGAGTCGCTCGATGCTGCCGAAGCCGCACCGCTGATGTGTGCGGGGATTACCACCTTCAATGCGCTGCGCCATAGCGGCGCGATGCCCAGCGACCTGGTGGCGGTCCAGGGAATTGGCGGACTCGGACATCTGGGAATTCAGTTCGCGCAGAAGTTCGGCTACAAAGTCGCAGCCATTGGACGCGGGCCGGAGAACAGTGTCTTGGCCAAGAAGCTGGGAGCAAGCGTGTACATTGATAGCGCCGCAGAAAACCCAGCTGAAGAGTTGAAGAAACTCGGCGGCGCCCGCGTTATCCTCGCTACCGCGCCCAATTCGAAATCCATGTCCGCGCTGATCGACGGTCTCGGTGACAACGGCACGCTGGTCGTTGTCGGCGCCGCGTTCGACCCAATCGAAGTCTCACCTATCCAGCTCATCCAAGACAAGAAGAACATCCAGGGCTGGGCGTCAGGAATCCCTACCGACTCCGAAGACACGCTCCGCTTCGCCGAGTTGACCGGCGTGCGCCCCATGATTGAAAAGTATCCGCTCGCGAAAGCCGGGGAAGCCTACGCCCGTATGATGAGCGGGCATGCTCAATTCCGCGTCGTGCTCACGATGTGAGCGGCGAACGCATGGAAGCCGGGGCCGACCGAGCGGCAGTTCTACGAGCGTCGAAACAAGCAAGGCCATTTGAAACAAAGGCTTACAAAATACCACAGACGTCCTTCCAAAAAGCGTAGCCTTCCGCGGTCAGATTTCCTATAATTGGGCGAAGTAGTTCCGTTGACGCTACTTAAGAGCACCCTCATGCACCCAGGCGTGGCCCCGAACGTGCACAACTCAGACGGGAGGAGGCTATCCCTCCGGCCTTTGTCGGCGCCGCGGCCCATGAACCGGGACTTTCAAATTCGATTCACCGCCATTCTGCTGGCAATAGTTACCGCTGCGGCCGCAACCCTCGCGTGGATTAATTTTCAAAAAGAGAGCGAATTCCAGATTCCCTACGACGGTGTCTGGTGGATTGAGCGCAACGGGAACCTGACCGCCGACCGTGTGGAACCCGATGGGCCAGCAGACAAGGCCGGCATCAGGAACGGCGACAGACTGCTGGCGGTAAATCAGCACGAGGTGAACAGCGCAGCAGGACTGATCCATCAACTGTACCGGACTGGACCGTGGTCGAAGGCTACATACTCGCTGCAGCGGCAATCCATTCCGCTGGATAGCGTGGTCATTCTGGTTCCGGTAGAGCGTTCGCTGAACCAGTGGTTGCGGCTGATCGCGCTGATTTATCTGGGCATTGGAGTGTACGTCCTGCTGCGGCGCTGGACCGCGCCTGGGTCCACACATTTTTACATCTTCTGCCTGGTCTCATTCGTCTTCTATGCGTTCAAGTACACGGGAAAATTTAATCCGTTCGATTGGACAATTTATTGGGGCAACGTCATCGCGTGGCTCCTCCAACCTGCATTGTTCTTGCATTTCGTGCTGACCTTTCCGGAAGAACGGGGATTCATCCGAAAGAACCGCTGGGCATTACCCCTTATCTACATGCCCGCGGCTTTGTTACTCGGAGTTCAGATCTTTGCGATCAGCTTCCTGAGGGCAAGCGAAAGGTTACGTTGGAACCTTGAGCGGCTCCAGATGGGATATCTGGCGTTATTCTTCGTCGCTGCTGCCGGAGTTCTTTGGTACAGCTATCGGCGCGCCAGCACGCCAATCCTGAGGCAACAGTTAAAGTGGGTGACTCGCGGCACTATTCTTGCCATCACGCCATTCACTCTTTTCTACGTGATCCCTTATCTGTCCGGGGCATTGCCTACCACCGCGATGAAGGTTTCCGTATTATCGCTCGGTCTGCTGCCTCTGACTTTCGGTTATGCCATTTTCCGCTACCGGTTGATGGACGTTGATCTCATCTTCAAACGAGGGATGGTATACACGCTCGCGGCTGCTGCTATTGCAGGCGCGTATTTTGCAGTGGTGGCCGGTGTCGCAGATTTGGTGCACACGCGATTGCCGAGCTCCGGACCGGCGGGACTGATCATCGCGATCGTAGTCACGGCACTGTTGTTCGATCCGCTGCGCAAATGGATACAAGAGCGCGTCGATCAGTTCTTCTATCGCACGCGTTACGACTATCGCAAAACCCTGATCGAGTTCGGACGCGAACTCAGCGCAGAAACCGACTTGGACAAGATGCTGAGCTCGGTGGTCGACCGTTTGTCGCGCACGCTGCTGGTGGATCGGATGGCTATTTTCATGTCCACCGGAGAAACGTCGAACCGGTTCTTGCTGGCAAAGTCTTTTGGTATGACTCAGACCAGCGGCGTGGATTTGGCCTTCCTTGGTTCTTCGCGGCCAGAAATGGAAGCTGGCGGGCACCTGTTCTTCGATAACACGCATATGGTTCCCCGCGAAGCTCCGGCGGCACAGGAGACGATCGCGAAATTGGATCTCAACTACTACATCCCCTGTCGCGCCCAGCAACGGACGATCGCTTTCCTGGGTTTGGGCAAAACGGTGGATGGTGATTTCCTCACCAGTGAAGACGTCGAGTTGTCTGAAACTCTAGCGGGCTATATCGGCATTGCCATTCAGAATGCGCGCCTGTATGCGTCGTTAGAGCAGAAGGTAGCGGAGTATGAGCGGCTGAAGGATTTCAACGAGAACATCGTGGAGTCCATCAACGTGGGCGTCATGGCAGTCGATCTGGCCGACCGTATTGAATCCTGGAACTCGCAGATGGAAGTGATGTACGCGCTACCTCGCTGGCAGGCGCTCACTCGTCCGCTGAGCGAGGTTTTTCCGGCTGCATTTGTGGAAGAGTTCTATCGAGTGCGGCAGAATCCGGGAATCCACAATCTGTACAAGTTCCGGCTAAGCACGCCCACCGGAGAGAGCCGCATTCTGAACGTGGCGATCGCACCGCTGGTCACTAAGAAGTTCAACGTGATCGGACGGCTGATCATAATGGATGACATCACCGAACGAATGGAGCTGGAATCACAGCTCTCGCAAGCCGACAAACTATCTTCCATTGGGTTACTCGCGGCCGGAGTCGCCCACGAAGTCAATACGCCCCTTGCCGTCATTTCGTCGTACGCGCAGATGCTCGCAAAACAATTACAAGGAGATCCGCAGAAGGGCGCTCTGCTGGAGAAGATTACCCGTCAGACCTTCCGCGCTTCTGAAATCGTCAACAACCTGCTCAATTTCTCGCGCACCAGCGGGACCGAGTTTAGCGAAGTGGATGTGAATAAAGTTATTGCCGACACGCTGGCGCTGCTGGAACATCAATTCAAGACCACCAAGATTCAAGTGCAGGATGAACTGGCTGGGCACCTGCCCCTTATCAGTGGCAACGCCGGGCGGCTGCAACAGGTGTTTTTGAATTTGTTTCTAAATGCGAGAGATGCGATGCCCAGCGGTGGAACTCTTCGCGTTGCGACCTCCAATGGCGAAGGGGTCAGCGTTGTGGTTTCTGATACGGGCAGCGGAATCGCCCAGGAACACATTCAGCGGATTTACGATCCGTTCTTTACCACCAAGACCGCGCCTCGCGAAGGCCAGCAGGCCCGGGGCACGGGATTGGGCTTATCGGTCACGTATGGCATCATCCAGGAGCATGCCGGACAAATCCGCGTCGAGAGTCGCCCTGGATCGGGCACGACGTTCTATGTCGATTTTCCGATGAGCAGGAAGGCTGTCAATGTCTGAAGCTGCCGTAATCGCGCGCCGGAATCTGATCGAAATGCCGTCTTCGGCCACAGGCTCGATATTGATCATCGACGATGAAGCGGGAATCCGCGAGTCGCTGCAGACCTTGCTGGAATTAGAAGGCTATGACGTGGAAACTGCAGCCAACGGCGAACAGGGCATCGCACGCCTTGGCGATCGGTCTTTTGACCTGGTGCTGCTCGATCTTGCATTGCCGGATCGTAATGGGATCGATCTTCTGGCTGAGATTCGGGCCCATGCACCGCAGCTCTCCGTAATCATGATCACTGCCTACGGAACCGTGGAAAATGCGGTGAAAGCGATGCAGGCGGGGGCGGCAAATTTTGTCCAAAAGCCGTGGGACAACGAAAAACTACTGGCCGATGTGCGCGCGGCCGTGGCCCGCCACCGGGCCGAAGAAGAAAACGTGCAGCTTAAGCGCGCCCTTAAGCAGCGCTACAACTTCGAGAACATCGTGGGCAAAAGCGAGCCCATGTTGAAGATTTTCGACCTCGTCGCTCAAGTGGCGCCCAGCCGTTCCACCGTGCTTTTGCAAGGAGAGAGTGGGACGGGCAAAGAACTGATCGCCAAAGCTATCCACCTGAATTCGCCCCGTCGCGACCGCCCCTTCGTCCCGGTCAATACGGGTTCAATGCCGGCTGACTTGTTGGAGTCCACTCTGTTTGGCCACGTGAAAGGCGCGTTTACCAGCGCCATCGCTTCGAAAAAAGGACTGTTTGAAATCGCCGATCGCGGCACGCTGTTTCTAGACGAGATCGGCACCATGGGCATGGACACGCAGAGCAAGATCTTGCGTGTATTGCAGGACCGGAAATTCATGCACCTGGGCGGCGTACATGAAATTCAGGTGGATGTGCGCATCATTGCCGCCACCAATGTGGATCTGAAACAGCAGGTTCGCGAAGGTAAGTTTCGTGAAGACTTGTTCTATCGCCTGAATGTGATTAGCGTTGACCTTCCCCCGCTGCGGCAGCGTCGTGAAGATATTCCTTTATTGGTGGATTTCTTCCTTACCCGCTACTCAGAAGAAAACGAGCGTAACCCGCGACGCATCACTCCGGAAGCGCTTCGCCCCTTGCTGGGCTACTCCTGGCCGGGTAATGTTCGCGAGCTGGAGAATGTGATCGAGCGCGCGGTCGTGCTCTCGTCCGGCGTGGAGATCGGTTCCGAACTGCTTCCTGACCAGATCGCCGGCCGTGGCAGTCTATTCCCACTGCTGGAGCACCGGATGGACGCTTCCCTCTTCGATATCATGGAAGATTGCGAGCGGCACATCATCGTAGACATGCTGGAGAAGTGTAATTGGAATCAGACCGATGCCGCTGAGCGCTTCCACGTGCCGTTATCCACCTTGAATCAAAAAATCAAGCGGCTGAATATCGAGATCAAGAAGAAGGGGCGGGAATAACGCTCGCGCTTTCGCTGATGCGTGTGATGTACATATGTGTGTCGTAGTACAGCTGAAAGCTTTATCCACCTCTGCTATAGTTCCGCAGTCTGCTTCTGATGGAACTAACTTCGCCCACCGAATTCGCGCTGGAGACAGTTGCGGCCGTCCAGGAATACTCCATACTGGCGGCACGTGCCATTGGGGGACTATTCCGGCGTCCCCGGTATTTTGCTGACATCGTCTATCAAGCCGATCTCATCGGCTTCGGATCGCTGCCCATTGTCGTATTAACCGGATTGTTTACCGGCGCGGTGCTGGCATTGAACAGCGCACACACCTTGCAGAGATTCGGGTCCCTGTCACTAATCGGTCAATTGGTCTCCGTGGGAATGGTCACCGAACTCGGGCCGGTGCTCACCGGACTGATGGTCGCGGGGCGGAATTCTTCCGGCATGGCCAGTGAACTCGGTTCTATGGTCGTAACCGAGCAAATTGACGCCATGCGAGCCTTGGGCACGGATCCAATGAAGAAACTGGTGACACCGCGCGTGGTGGCAACCATCTTCATGCTTTTTTTTCTGACCATCATTTCCGATCTGCTGGGACTGATCGGCGGCGGCATTGTTTCCACGATCATCTTCGGAATGGACTCGCACCAATACTGGAGTTCTGCCTGGCAGGCTCTGGTATTCCAGGATGTGTTCACCGGCCTGACCAAGCCCCTGCTTTTTGGCTTCATCATTGCCACCGTGGGCTGTTACTACGGACTCTCGGCGCGCGGCGGGACCCAAGGGGTGGGCCGGGCAACCACCCAGGCGGTGGTCGCGTCTTCAGTTTTCATTTTGCTGGTGGACTTCTTCGCGACAAAATTCTTGATGGCCGTTTTCGGTTACCGCTGATCGCAGGATCAAGCCATGTCTTCGCCTCCCACACCGGTCGAAGAACGAACTAGCCGCACTCAGGGATCTCAGTCTCCGGTAATCGTCTTTGAAGATGTATCCATTGCGTTCCAGGGAAAACAAGTGCTCGACGGAATCTCGGTCCGCCTACCTCGCGGGGAAACCAAAGCTATTTTTGGGGTTGCGGGTTCCGGCAAGAGCACGATTCTGAAAATGGCGATCGGCCTGTTGAAGCCGGACGCAGGACGCATTTACCTCCTGGGAGAAGAGGTCACGCAAAAGCCGGAAGAAGAGCTTTTCGAGCTACGCAGCAAAGTGGGGATCGTATTCCAGGAGAGCGCTCTTTTCGATTCGCTTACGGTGCGGGAGAATGTGGCTTTCCGGCTGATGGAAAAGCATGATTTGTCGGAAGAGGAGATCGAGCGTCGGGTACGAGAGGCACTAAGTTTCGTGGAACTCGAAAACACGATTGACATGTTTCCATCCGAACTCTCCGGCGGAATGCGGCGGCGGGTTGCGATCGCACGCGCCATCATCACCCAGCCCGAAGTCTTGCTCTACGACTCGCCCACGGGAGGGCTGGATCCGATCACTTCCACAACTATTGTTGAGCTGATCGTAAAGCAGCGTGACGTGTACAAAACCAGTTCGCTGCTGGTCACACATCGGCTGCAGGATGCGTTCATCATGGCCACACACTACTTTGATCGCAAAGCGAACCAGATGCGGCCGCTGCCGCCCGGCGAACACGGCGAAGTCCCCATGAGCTTTTTAATCCTGCGGGATGGCAAAGTGATTCTGGACGGCGACGCCGCTGAGTTGGCCCATTCGAAAGACGAATATATCCGGGAATTCATCTCGTGAAAGCGGAGCGGCATAAGGCAGTAAAAATAGTCTCTAGTTTCTAGTTTCTGGTTTCTAGAAACTGGACACCAGAAACTAGAAACGAGCATTTAGCTGGCTTTGGCCGCTGCCGCCTCCATCATCAGCTTGCGACGGGCGGCAAGTCTGACCTCAAATTGCTTGAGACGCTCGCGTTCCTTTTTTGAACCGTTGATGAGGGTTTCGATGTTCGCCAATAGCTCTGGATTTCCGATCTTCTCCCGCAACTCTTTTAAGAAGGGCCTGACTTTCGCAAAGACGGTAAACATTTCTCCGCTGAAACTCGGGACCAGAAATAGCTCCTGGTTCACGGCGCCTTGAACCGCAAGGGCGGCGGCCATATCCCAATATCCGGCCACTTGTCGAAGCCAGGCGTTCTCTGGCGTGCCCACCGCGTTCATTACCTTCATGAAATCGTCGGCACCCTGCGGCCAGAACGACCCGAACCACCAACTGCGCGCTTTACGCATCTCCGCCTCGCGGCGCAAGTCGTAAAGCTGAAGGATCACTTGGGCATCGGCAGTGGTCGGACTCTTTGGCATAAGAACTCCTAAGTTGGAATTGAGAAATTCGGCGAAACAGGGATTTGGATTACGCCACCGGGGCTGCTTCTACCGGACGTTCATAGTCGCATTCTTTGTTAGGACACGCAACCACCGGGCCGGCCTTCAGCGTCTTCTCGACCAGGTATTCATTGCCGCAGCTTGGACACTTCTCAGGCAACGGTTTGTTTGCGGAAGTAAATTTGCATTTGGGATAGTTCCCGCAGCCATAGAAAGTATTGCCCTTGCGGGCCCTCTTCTCTACCAACTCACCCTCTTTGCATAGCGGGCACTTCACCCCGATAAAATTCTGTTTGACGTACTTGCATTCTGGATAGCCGCTGCATGTGGTGAATTCTCCATAGCGTCCGTGGCGGATCATCATATTCCGGCCACACTTGGGACACAGTTCATCCAAAGGAATGTCGGGCACTTTCTTGCCCTGGTCGAGGCGGCGCGTGGTCTTGCAGTCCGGATACCCCGTACAAGCCATAAACTGGCCGAAGCGCCCGCGCTTCAAAACCATGATCCGGCCGCAGTTCTCGCAATATTCTTCCTGTGTAGTCTCCTGCACATCGGCTGAATCCAGATCGGGCAAATTGATCGGATTCTCTTTGGTGAAGGTGCAGCTCTTCGGATCTTCCTTGTCGTAGGAACTGCAAGCGTAGAAGGAACCGTGCTTTCCCCACTTGATAACCAGCGGCGACTTACAGAGCTCGCACTTCTCGTCGGTGGGCTTCTCCATTCGCTTGATATTTTCCATGTGCTTTTGCGCGTAACGGAGATCTTTCTCGAACTTCTTGTAGAAGTCGGCCAGTGCATCGGTCCATTTTTCTTTGCCTTCTTCGATCTCGTCCAACTCCTCTTCGAGGCGAGCCGTGTATTGAACGTCGAAGATATCGGGGAAGTTCGCTACCAGCAGATCGGTAACTACCAAGCCAATCTCCGTGGGTGTAAACTTCCCGCCCAACTTTTGCACGTACTGCCGCTCCTGAATGGTGCTGAGGATGGCCGAATATGTCGAAGGCCGACCGATTCCGCGCTCTTCCAGTTCCTTCACCAGCGAAGCTTCGTTGTAACGCGGCGGAGGTTCGGTGAAATGCTGCTCCGGATTCAGGCTCTTGAGGGTTAACTTCTGTCCAGGCTCTAGTGGCGGCAGCTTGTGCTTGAGTTCTTCATCCTCTTCATCTATGCCTTCCTTTGACTCTTCGTAAACCTTGAGGAAACCATCGAACTTCCGCACTGAGCCAGTCACGTGGAACCAAAACTTCTCCGATCCAGACTGCGCGTCTATGTCCACGCTAGTCTGATCGAAAACTGCAGGAGTAATCTGCGAGGCTACAAAGCGTTGCCAGATCAGTTTGTAAACTTTGTACTCATCTTCTTTTAGATACTGTTTGATCTGGTCGGGATGACGCAAGGCGGAAGTGGGGCGGATGGCTTCGTGCGCCGCTTGCGCCGCCTTCTTCTCCTTATATGTATTCGGCGTTTCCGGAAGATATGGTGCGCCGTATTGAGAAGTGATGTACTCCCGGACTTCGGTCAGCGCCTCATTGGAAACTCGAGTCGAGTCGGTACGCATGTAGGTGATAAGACCGACGAGACCTTCTTCGCCCAGTTCGACACCTTCATAGAGCCGCTGCGCGATCATCATGGTGCGCTTCACGCTGAAGCGCAGCTTGCGGGAAGAATCCTGTTGCAGCTTGCTGGTGGTGAAGGGCGGAGTCGCATTTCGGCGACGCTCCTTACGATCGACGGTACGAACCAACCAATCGGCATTCTCTAACGCCGCGCGAAGTTTCTCCGCTTCCTCGGCATTCGGAACGTCGACCTTCTCTTCGCCTTTGCCTACAAAACGCGCATCGAAAGCGGGAGGCTTGGCTGCGGAGAGATGAGCATCGATGGTCCAGTACTCGACCTTGTCGAACGCTTTAATTTCACGTTCGCGCTCGACGATCAGCCGCAATGCGACGGTTTGCACCCGGCCTGCGGATAAACCGCGACGTACCTTGTCCCAGAGCAGCGGCGAGACTTGATATCCCACCAGGCGGTCAAGCACGCGTCGGGCCTGCTGCGCGTCTACCAGGTGGCGGTCGATATCACGCGGATGCTCGAACGCCTCTCGAACTGCGCGTTGCGTAATTTCATTGAAAGTGACACGACGGATTCGACCGTTTGCTTCAGTCTTCTTCTTTTTCTTTTTGCTACCAGCTCCATTTCCGCCCAGTTCTTCCGCCAGGTGGGACGCGATGGCCTCACCCTCACGGTCAGGGTCGGGGGCCAGGTAGATAGTTTCCGCACCGTCTGCCAATTTCTTTAACCTGGCGACAACTTTTTCCTTGCCAGGAATGACAATGTAATCAGTTTCGAAATCGTTGTTGACGTCGACGCCAAGAGTGCTTTTAGGCAGATCTTTGACGTGGCCTAGCGAGGCCTCGACCGTGTAGCCCTTTCCTAGATATTTCTGGATGGTCTTCGCCTTGGCGGGCGACTCAACGATGACTAAACCTTTGGCCAATGTGTCCTCAGTTGTAGGGGTTCTTTCCCGAAGCTAGCACGAATGCGGTCGCGTCAACAAGTTTCGACCTTGTCGTATACGGCACTCTTACTAATCCTGATAACGGAAACCTGCCTAGAAACTCTTCACAAAATTCTTTCCCGGCATCTGCTTGATTTTGCCTGCCAGCTCGAACAGCGCTGCAAAGATTTCAGAAGACGAAATTGCCGGCTCTAGTCTTTCCACCAGCTCATCGATGTGCGTGGCTTCGTCTGCCTTGAGCAGCGCAAGATCTTTTTTTCGTGAGGCGGAAGATCGCCTTCCTGGAATAGAGATGCAGTTTGTCCGGCTTCCGATTCAGGGCTGGCTGCGGGTTCCAGCGCAAGCCGCACATCTGGCGGAAGTTCTTCCCAAACATCTTCCCAGGTTGCCACCAGCTTGTCCCTTGTTTAATGAGCGTATTGGGACCCCAGGAATTTTTGTTAGTCACGTTCCCCGGCACCGCAAATACGTCGCGATTTTGCTCCAGCGCGCAACGCGCGGTAATCCGCGTGCCACTGTATTCGGCAGCCTCCACGACCAGGACGCCAATGGATAGGCCGCTGATGATTCGATTACGTTTGGGAGAGTTCTGCGGCGCCGCGAAGCTGCTTAATGGGAACTCAGATACCAGGGCGCCGCCAAAAGATAGAATCTGTTCCGCGAGGCGGGTGTTCTCTTTGGGATAGATGATGTCTATTCCCGTGCCAAACACTGCCACCGTTTTTCCCTTGGCCACAATCGCGCCGCGATGACCTGCTGTGTCCACGCCGCGTGCCAAGCCGCTGAAAATTACCAGCCCTCGAGCTGCCAAATCGCACGCCAGACGTTCCGCCATCGCCATGCCGTAAGGCGTGGGTGACGAGTACCCACAAGGGCGATGCCGGGGAGCGAAACCGCTGCCGCATTCCCGCGTACATATAGGACCAGCGGCGGATCATAAATCTGTTTCAGTTGTGCAGGATAAGCCGGATCATCAGGAACGAGTAGGGTTACACCTGCAGTAGCGGCGCGTGCCAGCTCTTCCTGGGCCAGTTCCATGGAGCGGCCAGTCCCCAGAGACTGTGCCGAAACTGTCTGGATGCCAGTTGCTTCCAGTTCGGTCAGAGATGCCCGAAAAACCTCTTGCACGCTGCCGAAATGTTCCACCAGACGGCGCGCCTTGGTGGTGCCTAGGCCGGCTGTGAGCGATAGCGCCAGCCACTCCACTGCGTGGGTATCGGTCGACTGAATTGGGAACACTGCGCCCGCCACGGCAAACCTCCTGAATGTTCCGACAGGCGGACTCTGACAGTTCGGAAAAATGCTGTCAAGGTTGGATGACACACATGTTTGTTAAAATTAAACAAAGGCTGCATGAGACGACTCCGAGTTTCCGCCATCTCGTACCTTAATACTGCGCCGCTGATGTGGGACTTCGAGCACGTCGGCTCCGGCTCAGATTTCGATGTCTCCTATACATTGCCCTCCAGCTGCGCCGCGGCTCTTCAAAATGGGTCGGCGGACATCGGCATCATTCCGGCTGCGGCCTACGCCACAATTGGGGACCTGCTAATCTTGCCGGGAGTAGCCATCGCTTCAAAACAGGCGGTGCGTTCCATTCTGCTGGTCAGCAAGGTTCCGGTTGAAAGAATCCAGACGGTAGCTGTGGATTCTTCCTCTCTGACTTCAGTCGCGTTGCTGCAGATCCTGTTCACGAAGTGGTGGGGCGGCCGCAGACCTTTCACTGCGATGGCTCCGGATGTCGAACGGATGTTCAAACAGCATGATGCCGGGTTGGTCATTGGCGATCCCGCATTGAAGGTGGACCGCTCGCGCTACTTCACCTACGATCTGGCCGAAGAGTGGATTCGCTTGACTGGCCGGCCATTTGTTTTCGCCTTTTGGGCCGTGCGACAGGCTGCCTTGAAAGATCTATCTCCGACGCTCGATCTGGCATCAATATTTCAGGAGTCTCGTGATCATGGAGTGCAGGCAGAAAATCTGGAGCGGATCGCTAAGGAGTGGGCACCGCGGATGGACCTGAGCGAGTCTGATATCAAAAGCTATCTCAGTCAGAATATCCATTATTATCTCGATTCTGCGTGCCTCGATGGAATGCAGCTTTTTTTTCGCTATGCTGAAGAATGCGGCATTCTGCCCGCCGCCCCGCGTCTGAACTTCGTAAATGTCGCAAAAACGCTCATTGCCTAGTGATTCGCGGCTTCTGGTACCACTCATTGGTGAAAGACTGCTTCTAAGGAACTGAATGTCGGCTGTCCTCTTATTTTTCAAGGTCACGCGACTGTGGCGATGGTTGCGCCATCTGGGCGGCCCCGGATTAATCCTTTTGGGAATCGCCGATAATTCGGTGGTACCTCTGCCGGGAAGTATGGACGTGCTGACCATCTGGCTGGCGGCCCATCAACGATCGTGGTGGCTGTACTACGCGGCTATGGCGACCGTCGGAGCCTTGATCGGCGGCTATATAACATACGGATTGGCTCGAAAAGGCGGCAAGGAGGCTTTCGAAAGGAAGCTGCCCAAGAAAAAAGCTGAGAAAGTTTATGAGCGCTTTGAGCGCTGGGGATTTTGGGCTGTGGCCGTGCCCGCCATACTGCCGCCGCCATTCCCCATCGTGCCCTTCCTGTTGGCTGCGGGGGCATTGCAATATTCTAAAAAGAAGTTTCTGGGCGCACTCGCGCTGGGACGCGGGATACGTTTCACTATCGTTGCTGGCCTGGGAGCGCATTACGGGAGTCACATAGTCCGTTTCTTTGCGAAGTACTACGAACCAGCTCTATACACCCTGATTGGATTGGCCGTGGTTGCCGGGATATTCACTTTGGTCGGATACTTGCGGTATCGCAGGAAGACGGCGGAGGAAAGTTCGAGCGACGTTGCCGTTCGAAGAATCGCCTGAAATTCAAGCCGCGTTTTGAATAAGCGCGCCGCCTCCGCTAGAATCGTGCTAGAGATCATGTCCTTAACCAAACAAGAAGCTCTCGACCTGTTTCGATCAGACGATCTGATCGGACTGGGCATGGAAGCCGACGCGCAACGCCGCAAGCTGCACCCCGAGGGTGTGGTCACGTACATCATCGACCGCAACATTAATTACACGAACTTTTGCACGGAATACTGCACCTTTTGCGCCTTCTACCGGCCTTTGAAAGGACCGAAAGCGAAAGAGGGATACATCCTCGACTTCGACACTATCTTCGACAAGATAGAAGAGACGGTAGAACTTGGTGGCACTGGAGTGCTGATGCAAGGCGGCTTGCATCCCGATCTCAAGATCGATTGGCACGAAAAGATGTTGCGTGGCATCAAACAGCGTTTTCCAAAGGTTCATCTGCACTGCTACTCAGCGTCGGAGATTATTGCCATCGCGGAGTACAGCGAATTGAGCATCCACGACACCATCGCGAAATTGAGAGATGCCGGTCTGGATTCCATTCCGGGCGGCGGTGCTGAAATCTTGGATGACGAAGTTCGATATCGGATCGCCCGTCTAAAGTGTCTTACCGAGGATTGGCTGAACGTCCACCGTACGGCTCATCACTTGGGCATGAAGACTACCGCTACGATGATGTTCGGAGTCGGCGAAACCTTCGAGCACCGCGTCAATCATTTTCAGCGGCTCTATGATCTTCAGCAAGAAACTGGCGGGTTCACGGCATTTATTCCGTGGAGTTTTCAGCCCGCCAACACCGCGCTCGGGGGAGGTCACTGGGACGAGGCTACTGCCGTCGAGTATTTGAAAGTGTTGGCGATCTCCAGACTTTTCCTGTCGAACTTCAAGAATGTGCAGTCAAGCTGGGTTACGCAAGGATTGAAGGTCTGCCAACTCGGCCTGCGATTTGGTGGCAATGATGTTGGTTCCGTCATGCTAGAAGAGAACGTTGTGCGCGCCGCCGGGGTCACCAACTGCACCACCGAAGAAGAACTGCGACACATTATCCGCGACGCCGGTTTCAAACCGGTGCAGCGCGATACCCTGTATCGAACCTATTTTCTGAATTAAGTCCTACCTGCAACTTCTTCTACGAACAGGTGCTTACGTGCCTCTGCCGACAAGTCGGCACTCGGCTTTCAGGTACAATAAAGGTTTCTGGTTGGCTTGTCCGACCTGACTGACGAGGATTCCCCCCTGATCAGCCTGCCCATTTCGTTTTCCGCTCTGGCCCTGATTGCAGTTACGCGAGGTCTTGGGCAATACATTCGACAGCATTTCTTCGACAAAACTTTTCAGGGTTTGTATCACGCCAACTCTTTCGACATGGCGTTGCTGATTCCCTATTTCATTGTGCTGACATTATTGGCGTCGTATGGCGTGCATCGCTATGTGCTCGTCTATCTTTACTACAAGAATAGGAAAAACCGCACCGTAGATCCGTCGGGGCATTTTTCTGAGCTTCCACGGGTCACCGTCCAGCTTCCCATTTTCAATGAGCAGTTCGTGGTGGAACGGCTCCTCGAAGCAATATGCCGGTTGAATTATCCCTTGGACAAACTGGACATCCAGGTGCTGGATGACTCGACCGACGAGACGGTCGCCGTGGCCCGCGGTTTGGTCGAGCACTATGCGGGTCGTGGGTATCCGATCACCTATCACCATCGGGTTAATCGCGAGGGCTTCAAGGCAGGCGCTCTAGCGGAAGGGATGAAAGTTGCCCAAGGCGAATTCATCACCATTTTTGACGCCGACTTCGTGCCGCCGGAAAATTTTCTGCTTCGCACGATTCACCATTTCACCGATCCAAAGATTGGCATGGTGCAGACGCGATGGAGTCATATCAATCGCCATTATTCCTTCCTCACGGAAGTTGAAGCGATTCTGCTCGACGGCCATTTTGTGTTGGAACATTCCGGGCGCGCGCGAAGCAATGTTTTTTTTAACTTCAATGGAACCGCTGGAGTCTGGCGCCGCCGCGCCATCGAGGAAGCGGGAGGGTGGCAGCACGATACGCTCACCGAGGACACCGATCTCTCTTATCGAGCGCAGCTCAAAGGTTGGAAATTCATTTACCTGCAGGACGTGGAGTGTCCGGCTGAGCTTCCTATTGAGATGACAGCGTTCAAGACCCAGCAAGCGCGGTGGGCCAAGGGCCTGATCCAGACGGGCAAGAAGATTCTGCCTCAGGTACTGAAGAGCAATCAGCCTTTCCGGGTGAAACTTGAGGCTTGGTATCATCTGACGGCAAATCTCAGCTATCCCTTGATGATTGTGCTGTCGGTACTGCTGCTGCCGGCTATGGTCATCCGCTTCTACCAGGGATGGTTCCAGATGCTCTATATCGATCTGCCATTATTTCTGGCGTCAACCTTCTCCATTTCGAGTTTCTACCTGGTCTCTCAAAGGGAACTTTTTCCGAAAACGTGGCCTCGGGCTTTACTCTATTTGCCCTTTCTTATGGCATTGGGAATCGGATTGAGTATCACCAACACCCGCGCGGTGCTGGAGGCGCTCTTGGGTAAGCAAACCGAGTTTGCCCGTACTCCAAAATATCGTGTGGAATCGAAAATCGACCGCATGCGAGCCAAAAAATACCGGCGCCGCTTGGGCTGGGTGCCCTGGTTGGAGCTTCTGATTGGCGGCTACTTCGCTCTGACGGTCTACTATGCTGTGGTCAATGAGAACTACATTACCGTACCTTTCCTGATCTTGTTCGTCCTCGGCTACTGGTACACGGGACTCATGTCTTTGTTGCAAGGACGCTTCGCCGGTTTGTCTTTGAGCACGGAAACTCACACCAAGCCATTCCCGGTTGGGGTGTAGATTTTCGTCGCCTTGCTGCTTCCCATCGATTTCTTTCTTTTGTTTCGGCCTGGGTTTAGAATGCGTACCGCCTTGGCGTCCCGACGCAGGATGCTCGCGTCGGTCGCTCTCAGGAGGATCCAATGAACAAGTCCAAGCACGTTGCCTTGTTCCTTTTCAGCATCCTGCTTCTCCCTCTATTAAGTTGCGGATCGCGCCACGATGCTGATGAAAAGTATTACCTCATCTCCGCCAACCTTCAGGTGCCGTATTGGAAGACGGCGGGAGCAGGTTTTATGCAGGCCGCTTCCCAACTCAAGGTGCGGGCCGAGTTCGCGGGTCCGGACAGCTATGATGCCAAAGCCCAGCAGCAATCTTTTCAGCAAGCCGTACAGCAAAAGGCGACCGGCATCCTGATTTCGGTGGCTGATCCCAAGTTGATGAAGGATGACATTGACCGCGCCATCGGCGCTGGAATCCCGGTCATTACGATGGATTCCGATGCGCCCTTGAGTAAGCGGCTGTTCTTCATCGGAACCAACAACTACCAGGCAGGATTGATGGGAGGACAGCGCCTTGTCCAGGAACTGAAGAACAAGGGCAACGTAGTGGTATTTACAATGCCTAGCCAGGCCAATATGGAAGAGCGTTTGCGCGGATATCGCGACGGCCTGGAAAAGAATACACAAATCAAAATCGTGCGGGTGGTCGATATCCAGGGCGATCCGCGAATTGCGTTCGATACGGCAACCACGATTATTGGAAAGGAAAAAGACAAAGTGGACGCATTCGTCTGTCTGGAGGCGCAGGCCGGCAAAGAAATAGCCACTGTGCTCAGCAATAACAGTGTGAAGAACAAAATCATTATGGCCTTCGACACTGATCCCGATACGCTGGATTGGATTCAGAAAGGCGTAATTGCCGCTACGATCTCGCAGAAGCCTTACACAATGTCCTTCGTTGGCCTGAAAATGTTGGATGACCTCTACCACCACAAACTGAAGACTCTGGATGTGGATTGGTCGAAAGACAGCTTTGCCCCCATTCCGGCTTTTGTGGATACCGGATCTTCGCTGGTGGACAAAAGCAATGTGGATGCGTTCCTTCAAGCGAGTAAGTCGGTCACTGGCAATCAGAAATGAAACAATCTAGCGCTGGTGTGGCTGAGAGCTGGAGATCAACTCCTAGTCATGTTGTTCATGGTGATTGAGCGTTTCAAGCAACAGGATGCGAGACCAATAGGACAGCGTTTCAGCCGGAACGGCCGAATGTTGCCGGAGGACGTTTCTTACCACGCGAGCTGGGTTGATTCGGAAGGCGCTCGCTGTTTCCAACTGATGGAAGCCCCACATCCGGAACTACTGAAAGTCTGGGTGGCCCGCTGGAGCGACTTGATCGACTTTGAAATCGTTCCCGTCATAACTTCCGGCGAATTTTGGTCAAAGCAGCAGCTCGAATAGATCAAGCCGGCCTGCCCGATCCGGCACGCCTCGCCTCCTTTTGATATCCTAGGCTTCGTGCGGATGATGTGGTGGTTTCTGATTCTGGCCTCCAGCAGCGGTGCGGTGCTGTTGGCGGGCATAGTTCTTTATCTGCGTGTGCGCCGCCATATGAAGAAGGAGGCATCGCTCGAGGTGGAGCGCGAACGCGAAGCCGGTGGGCTGTAGATCTCTGCCTCTTTAGTCGATTGGGAGAATAATTAAATGCAGAAAACGGCTACTCAAATCCTGAGCCGTCATGATCGCGGCCTCGAGTGGGCGCTGCAAATCGCGGTGGTCGCTGGCGCGAGCTTGTTCGTCGCCTTATGCGCACGCCTTACTCTGCCATTGCCGTTCACTCCTGTGCCTTTGACCCTGCAGAATTTTGGTGTCTTGCTGGTGGGGCTGACGTTGGGAAGCCGGCGCGGCTTCGCCGCGCTGGCGCTTTATCTGGTTGAAGGAGCGGTTGGCATGCCGGTATTCAATCCCGCTGGCCTCGGCGGGGTGGCTCAACTTCTGGGTCCCACGGGCGGATACCTGCTGGCATATCCATTGGTAGCGGCTCTAGCAGGTTGGGTGATGGAGCGGGGCAAGAAAACTTTCACGCGTGCTGCTGTAGCTGGTTTGCTGGCCGAAGTTGTGCTATTTGCCAGCGGAATTTCCTGGCTAGTTACATTCACTCATTCATTTGCACAGGCAGTACGTTTTGGACTTTACTGGTTTGTTTTTGCTGAAGTGATCAAGATTATGGCGGCCGCCGCCATAGCTACCGGCTGGCAACGAGCTCACAAGGCTCACTCATGACGACAATTGGGGCACCCCCGGAAAAAATAACGCAGCAATTTCCTGCGGACACCACATCCAGGCCGATCCGCGAAATTACGGTTGCGCACAGTCCCGACTCCGACGATGCTTTTATGTTCTACGGGCTGGCGACCAACAAGGTCCGAGCGCCGGGACTACATTTCCAGCACACCCTGTGTGATATCGAGAGCCTCAATCGAAAAGCAATGGAAGGTGAGGGCGTATACGACGTCACTGCTATTTCGTTCCACGCATACCCTTATATCCAAAACAATTATGCTCTGTTGCCCAGTGGAGGCAGTGTAGGCGAAGGCTACGGCCCCATGATTGTCGCTAACCGCGTCTACTCACCCAGCGATATCAAAGGCAAACGTATCGCGATTCCTGGGACGCTGACTACCGCTTATCTGGCTCTTCGACTTTTTGCGCCGGGAGTCGAGACCGAGGTGGTCAACTTCGATCAGATCATTCCGCAGATACTCGACGGCAAGTACGACGCCGGCCTCATTATTCACGAGGGACAGCTGACCTATTCAAAGTCTGGGCTCTATCGCATCGTGAACCTGGGCAGGTGGTGGCTGAAGGTAACAGGACTGCCGTTGCCGCTAGGAGGAAACGCCATTCGCCGCAGTCTAGGGCCGGCCTTGACGTCCAGGGTAGCCGCAGCGCTACGCGAAAGTATTCAATACGCGCTCGATCATCGCGAAGAGGCTCTGGCCTATGCCATGCAGTTTGCTCGCGATCTCGATACTCATCTCGCCGACCAGTTTGTGGGTATGTATGTGAACGAACGCACTCTCGATTACGGCCGCGATGGCCGTGAAGCGGTGCGCCGGCTGCTGGACATGGGACACAAATCAGGGATCATCCCCCATGCTGCCCGCGTGGATTTTGTAGATTGAATCGCGAGGCTGATACTTGCCTCTATCTGACCCTCTCGGGGAACGAGAAAACCGGATCAATATCAACCGGCGTGGTTGCCGCGGATTTTAACGACGATTGCAGCTCCGGTGTCATGACCGCATACTTTTTAAACCACCTTTCTGCACGCTCACGATCCCCGGTGGCTTCAATTTCCAGAAGTTCTTTCGCCAAGTCTGCCAGGGCTTGCGGCATGCGCGCGTAATCGATCGAATATCGTCCCGACGATTCGCGTTGGATGGCACCACGCTCAGAGAGATAATTGAACTCCATCAGCTCGGCCTGGCTGTGAGCTTCCGCTGCGCCAAAACGGACAGTGCGGAAAATTCCTCCAACATATGACGCGTAGTACTCTTCGAGCTTCTCTTTAGGCAATACATCGTGGTCCACTAGCCACTTCAAGCCGAACATTCCTACCACATCGGCCTTGGCCTCCTCCAAACCTCCGAAGACCGGGCCAATCGCCTCACGAATATCTGTTTTGCCGGCTGCCGCGCGCGCGAACGCAGGTCCAAGTCCGTGCGCCATCTCATGCAAAATCGTTGCCAGGAGGTAACCCTCTCCGGAAACCTTCGCCGCTTGTTCCGGCCTCAACATCCGCTTGGCCACTGGCAGGATCACAAAATTGACGCGGGCATTCATGAAGTTCTTAAAAAATATTTTCTTACTGCCTTTCTGTTCATGCACACGCGGATCATTGGGCAAATTGTCGGCGACTGCCTGATACCCATGCCGCAGGTCACCGGCGCGGTAGGGAGCGTCCATCACTTCCATAGGAGTTTCCAGGCCACGCTTGGACGGCCGATCCTCCGGAGCAAGAGGCAAAGTGTCTTGAATATCGGCTACGTACTTTTGAAACAGCGCGAGTTTTTGGCTCTCTTGCGGGTTGCGGATCAGCACTGCGGCGCCGTAGGAAGCCTTCACACCAAGCAGGCCATCTTCATAGGTTTCGTAAGGAGCAAAAATTATGTCGAATTTCGGGTCTTTCAGGTCCAGCCAAGCCAGGTCGCTTTTGAGATAGTCATCGCTGAGAAGCGCGTCTGCCCTCAGCCGCAAGAAGTTCGCAAAAGCCGGATCGGCACTCAATGTTGCTGCTTCGCGCAAATCCCGGGCTGCCGGCTCCAGGAATGACCGATAAGCAATGTGGTAAGGCAGCCCCTCAAGCTGATCGCCATGCCACCGAACGAGAGTGGTGGGACTGTAGATTTCTGCCTTCTTTTCCGGATGATCTTTTACGTACTGCTCGATCTGTTCGCGAGTAAGCCCCTGAGGGTAGAAGCCTCGCCCAGGTGGCATCGATGCAGTGCCGACGAAGGGCTTATTTTGGTCAAGCAGGTCGAATCGCGAAGCATTGATCCACAGGTAGCGCCGCAATTTTTGATCTCTCGGGCTTTTGCTGCCGGCCAAAGATTGATAAAGGGTCAAAGCTTCCGGATCGACCTGACGCCAGAAAATTTCCTCGAGATAGCGTGACGCGTCCACCAGCTTATTGACTAATTTCTGCTCACGCGCATTGAGCCCTGCAGATTGGAACGGCATCCGCACCCTGCGGAAGCGGGCCAACCGCTGGTCGAGATCAGGCGCGACCTGCATTCCGGCCGATGCCGCGCCCTTGGCCGCGGAGCCAGTCATCACTCGAGGCGTCTTCGGTTTGGAAGTCTTCTGTGCGGAAGCCGAAACCATTGTGAGAGAAAAAATCAGCAGAGGAACTACCGAGCCTGGGATCGTCATGAACAGTTAGATTCTAACAGAGCAATCTCCGTGTCCATCTTCTCCGCATCTTGCCAATTAACACTTAACATTTATGATGTTTCAGGATGGCACTGCCGACAAAATTGAACAGCGCGCAAACCCTGCTCATTGACGCCGATGACACGCTGTGGGAAAACAACATCTATTTCGAACGCGCCATCACTAGTTTCATATCCTTTTTGAACCACCACCAATATTCTCCGGAACAGGTTCGCGCGGTTCTGGACGATGTGGAGCGTGAGTGCATAATCAGCCATGGATATGGGTTGCACAGCTTCGCTCATGCCTTGGCGCAAACCTTCGAACGTTTAGCGGTCGAGCCACTCACACCTGCTTTACACAAAACCGTCGCGGGGTTCGCTCATGCCATCGCAGAGCGTCCGGTCGAGATTATGCCGGAAGTGCCAGAAACGCTGCGGTACCTTTCTGGACGGCATCGATTGATCTTGATGACCAAGGGCGCGATCGCTGAACAGTCCGGCAAAGTTGAGCGCTCGGGACTGAGAGAACATTTTTCTGCCGTCGAGATAGTCGCGGAGAAGAATGCTGCAACGTATCGAGAAGTAGTTTCCCAATATGCCTTGCCTCCCGATTCTACGTGGATGATTGGAAACAGTCCCAAGTCCGACATCAATCCCGCGCTTGCGGCAGGCCTCAACGCCGTATTCGTGCCCCACGGCGACACTTGGATTCTGGAGCACGAAGAACTTGTGACGGCGGAAGCACCGAGCCGCTTGCTGGTAGTGGAGACTTTCGCCAATCTCAGGGAACATTTCTAGCTACTAGGCTCGTTGTCACTAGCACTTAACCAGCGTGTTACTCTCTTTCTGCTCTGGTTTTCTGCTCCCACAACTGGTGGCAGTGCAGAAAGACAATTTTCGAAGGCTCTTGCGGACAGTAGAAGCGTTGTCTGATCTCGGCCCGCAGATGACGGCCGAGCGCGACTTTCCGCAGAGCGCGCGCGCCATGCTCTCCGCCGTGCTGCAAGCGGGCGGGGCGCGGGAAGCTGCGCTCTTTACTTATGGTGACCGGCCTTCCCTTCTCACCTCCATTGCTTCGGATGGGTTCGCCCTGATGCCGGAGCCGGCGGTCATTCCGCTGTTACCGAGACACTTCCACGCTCTGCAATCCGCACGCGGGCCAATCATCCTGAACGCGGGCGTCTCTGACGTCTATCTTAGTTCCAATGGCAACGTTGCTCCCGAGCTTTTCAAGTGCATTGCTCCATTGAAAATCGCAGGCAAACTTGTCGGGATGGTGGCATTGGGCCGTCGCGATGGCGACGCTGTTTACGACATCGACGAGCTTGAGGCTCTCGATTTGCTGTGTCACTACATAGCATTGGCGATTCACAATCATGCGCTCACTCAAACGTTGGCTCAGCGGGTTTCGGAGAATCTCCGTCTGCTGGGATCTCTCCATGGGTTCTACGACACGGCACTGGAAGCTTTCGCCACCGCCATCGACATCAAGCACGTAGACATTCACGGTCACTCATTACGCGTTGGACGCTACGCCTCGGGAATAGGCGAAGCGATGGGCCTGGAACCGGGCGACATTGCCGCGCTTCGCTCCGCGGGATATTTGCACGATATCGGCAAAGTTGCGGTAGACAAGCACCTCTTCGGCAAGCCCACTGCGCTTGACCCGGAAGAATTCCGTGAGATGGCGGATCACACGGTCGTCGGTCATCAGATTGTGAGTGGGGTACAGTTCCCCTGGCCGCGCATCCCGGAAATCGTGCGTTCGCATCACGAGCGCGGAGATGGCTCGGGTTATCCCGACGGACTCGTCATGGACGACGTTCCCATGCCGGTACGAATCATCGCTCTAGCGGATACCTTTGACGCCATGACCAGTCCACGTCCTTATCGCGAACCTATTTCCATCGGCGCCACGCTCAGTGAAATCGTTCGCATAACGCCAGAAAAATTCGATCCGAACGCAGTGCATGCCTTGCTCGTCCAAGTGCGTCGCGACGCCGTAGGCAGTAACCGCACTCCTTTCTTCGACGATCGCATGGCGTCCAATATCTCGCCCGTAGACGTCGACCATCTCGCCGCCTCCCTGCAACATAAAATTACCCATGGAAGGCTATACCTGACGTAGCAGGTCGTTGGCGATCGTGAGTACCGCTGCGGTTCCGGTTTTCTGACGCCAATATCCTCAGGTAAAGAAAGGTGTCGTAGCGCCGACGTCCCGCCGGCTCTCGCTAATCTTGTTCCTCCGCAGGCAGCCGGCGGGACGCCGGCGCTACGACGTTCGATCCAGTCCATCGACACTTCAGACTTCGATCATCACGTCGCCGTTTTCGATTTTGCACGGGTAGATGGACAGCTTTGCCGCCGGATTATGCGCCGCTTGCCCAGTCTTTGGATCCCATTGCCAACCATGCCAAGGGCATACCAGCTTATCGCCTTCAATCGTCCCTTGCCCCAAGGGACCGCCCCGATGCAGGCAGACGTTGTCTATGGCCGAAATCACACCATTTACATTGGCTACGCAGATTATTTTGTCTCCACAGGCGAATTCTTTGGCTTCACCCTCGGGAGGCAATTCGGATTGGGAGGCAAGCCTTACGAACGGCATAAAAGCGGCACTTGGCATTTAGCACTTAGCACTTAGCCAATCCCGAGCACTGGCCTGTCATGGCTAATTGCTAAATGCTAAATGCTGATTTCTATTTCGGCTGCAAGGTTTGCGCGATCATCACCTGGCGCTTGAAGTTCTCGACCATTCTTTCATCCAACCGAACTTCCGTTGGACGCTTGGCCAGCGACATCTGATCAATCTTGTCTTGCAGCTTGAGCAAAGCGTAGAAGAGATTTTCAGGGCGTGGCGGGCAGCCAATCACGTACACATCGGTGGGAACAATCTTGTCGACACCCTGAAGCACGGCGTAGGTATTGAACGGCCCTCCGACGGAAGAACATGCGCCCATGGAGATCACCCATTTGGGATCGGGCATCTGATCATAAATACGCTTCACCACCGGCGCCATTTTCAAAGTTACAGTTCCGGCTACGATCATCAGATCGCTTTGCCGCGGGCTGGGGCGGAATACCTCCGAACCGAAACGCGCGATATCGAAACGCGCCGTCGAGGACGCAATCATTTCGATCGCACAGCAGGCCAAACCAAACGTCATAGGCCACACCGCGGACTTGCGGGCCCAGTTGAATACATAATCCACTGTGGTGATCATGAAATTCTTTTCAAACTTGTTCTGGAGCCAACCCATTGAGTCTCCTCGAAGCTTGCAACATCTATCGTAAAGCCCGATGGCGCAACAGTTCAGTTTAGGTGTGGGTGCCAGGGGTGTCAATTCGCGCGCGGGGCGCGAATCGATCTGCAATTTGTAAGAGCTCTCTGGAACGGGCCTATATGCGGCCAAGAAAGCGAATGCGCGTGGTGAAAGCGCGTCGCTCAAAATCACTGAAGCGTGGCGAATTTACATCACCGTTCACGAATGCGGGATTTTTGTGGTCCGTGATGTCGTTAAAACCGGCCCGGATCGCCCAAGAGAATCCGAACAAGTGGAAACGTTTTTCCAGATGCAGGTTCAAGGCAAAATACGTAGGAAAGCGACGCAAATCCCCCGGCTGACCTGGTTGTAAAGTGTTCAGCACGGAGAACGGGAAGCCACTACGTAGTTCTGTGGAATAAGCCACATCGAGACCTTTTTTGAGCGGGAGTAGACCCCAAGATAGGAAGCGGTTGGGCGCGTCCCAGGGATAAAGTCCCGCGACTTGCGGCCCAAAAAACGGATTATCCACACTAAAATCCACTACCTGATTCGAGCGTGTTCGGGACCGGATATAGGAGGCCATCACCGTGTAGTTCTCGCGAAAATGTTTTCTCAAGTCCACCTGAACCGCGTCGTATCGATCTTTACGGGTGTTCTGCAGGAAGTAGGTGCCAGCCGGTGCTCCGCTCGCAATGTTGTAGACGAACCCATCCTTGCCTCGCTTTTGAAGGAATTCTGTTCTTAGGTAAACAGATGCCGGCAGCTTTTTCTCTAAGCCGATGCTCCAGTTCACAACACGCGGAGCGGTAAGCAGTTTTTTATCCGCCACGAACGTTGTCAGCAGCGGTGGGCCAGAGAGCTGGCCGTTTGCATCGAAAAAATAATCCAGCCTCTCGCCCTCGGAAGGCCGCGCGATCAAGAATAGACTTGTCGCGTCGTAGAGGATACCTATTCCCGCCGAGAACTTGGTAGTTGCCTGATTGTTGAGGACGTACGTCGCCGCCAGCCGTGGCGAAAGCAGCTTGCGACGCAAAATCTCATCCCAATCGAAACGCAGGCTAGGCTCAAGCAGTAACCGGTTCGTCATGAGCCAGCGGTCCTGGATGAAACCGCTTGCCTCCAAATTATAGGTAGCAGAATTGCCGCCTCCCGGGAACACTGAGTATCGGGAACAGGGAGCAGGGCTCACGGTGAGACAATTGCCATTCGCAGGCAGCGATTGGGCTTCTCGAAGAACAGAAATCGGCTGGCGGAGAAAGAATGAACGATAGAGCGGGCGATCCAAATCAATGCCGAGCTTCACTTCGTGACGGCCGAACCACTGTTGAACCGGGAGGTACAAGTTCATCAGGCCTTGCCATCTTCGAGCGATAGTATGCGACGAAAGATAATAGCTTCCCCCGGTCGTGTTCGTGGAAATGAAATAGGGCGAGTCGCCGACTGGAGTTTGTGTCATGCCATACTGAACGAATCCGAATCCCGTCTCGAGAAGTTCTCCGCCGGGAAAATAATATTGATCTTTGACTGTAGCCACTTCGGCGGACTCCGCGTCGACCGGTGTAGCCGGCTGCGGGTTAAAGGGTGATAGTCCAGCGTGCGGGTCATGGAAACGATTAATCAGGAAACTCGTGGTAAGAATGTTGCGACGAGTGAAGTTCATCTGCAGCTTGGCCAGGTTTCCGATTCGCCATACCCTGTCTTGATCGCTGCCGCTTGGCAATTCGGTCACGACAATGTTGTCGTACTCGCCGTCGATTGCATCAAAGAACCACATCTTTCCTTTGCGAAAAGGACCCGAAACCGTAAACCGGGGATCCACTTTATCCAAACGTAGTCCCTTCTTGCCCTGTAACGAAGGGATGAAATTTGTAGCGGAGAACCGAAAATGATCTTCGCCAATTCCAGTGTTCAAACTGAGCACTCCTCCTGATCCCTTGCCGTATTCGGCCGAGTAGCGGCTCCGTTCGACATCTACCGATCGCAAAGCATCCGTGCTCACCCGCGCTACCAACAGTCCATTAGCGGGCTGCGTGATATTGAACCCATCAAGTAGCGTCAAAGTCTGATAAGTCTCGGCGCCATCGATGTGCGGCTGGCCGGCGTTATCTTGCACCACGCCGGGAATGAAACGGAGCGCATTGCGGTAGTCGCGCGTGGTCGGGTATGGGATGTTGAGGATGTCTAATCCGCTGAGCTGCTCTTCTGACGACGTCTGCTCGGGGTCAATAGCAGGCGGCGACTCCACCACATTCACAACTTCGCGCACCTCACGCTGATGGGACAATGTCACTTCGACGCTGGCAGAAACTTCCACTTGCACTGACCGCAATACCGAGGCATAGAAGCCTTCCTTCTCCACTCGAAGTTGGTAAACCTCTTGTGGACGAAGATTGTCGAATTCACAGTGGCCTGCAAAATCAGTCTCACAACGCAGTGAAATATTTTGTCGGGAAGCTTGCAAAAAGACGTGCGCAGCGGCGACGGAAACCCCATTTTCGTCGCTTACAGTGATCTCCAACTTTTGCGCCGAACCTGCCGATGGGCTTTGTGGAACCGGCCCAGCAACAGAGAATGTTGCGAGAAGAACGCCCACAAGTAAGATGCATCCAGGCGAGCATTATGCTGCCGCGCTTGCGCGAAGATAGGTTTACCGACACTACTAGAATCGCCCTGACCGGAAATACATCCTAATTCAGTTCGTGTGCTTTTCAAGGCGAGACCACAGGGCATCGCGGAAGTTCGCAGGAGACCTTTTGGTTGTTGCAGTGGAGAGGCCAAACACTGGCTTTTCGTCTGAAATAAATCGCAGCGACAAGTTTGTCGACAAGCTACCACAATGGCTTTGGCCTAAGATACGGATTCCGTATTACATCTTTTCGGCTTGTCTCTTGCTGCTGACTGCTATCGGGTTAGTGATGACAATTCTTCGTCGCACCGGTTGATTTGCTGACAACAACGCGCCGTGCGCAGAACTAAATTAAGAGTGCAAACTGTGAGAAATAAGGAGGTGCAGGCTTCTGCACCTCCGTTTCTATCGTGATTAATTAGTGTCGCGAGGCGGCATCTGGGGAGGCGATGCGATCGAAAGGAACATTCCAAGGAATGTTGTTTCGCGCCATGATTTCCTGCATGCGGGCCACGTCCTTGGCAACATCATCCTGATCGTTCTTGCGCGTGTGTTCCAGCCACTCGGCGTAGTAGTGGTCGAACTCTCGCTGGTCATTGACTGAGAGTCGCTGAACATAGGCCGGGGAAGAGCCACTGGAGTACCCGGCCGAGCTCGCAATTTGGTCAAAGGGAACGCTGGCAGGGATGTTGTTGCGCGCCATGATCTCCTGCATGTATCCCGCATCCCTGCTGACGGCGTCCCGGCCGTTCTGGCGCGTGTCGTCTACCCACTTTGAATAGTAGCGGTCAAAGTCGCGCTGGTCGTCGGGAGAAAGCCGGCTTTGCCATTGGCTGTTTGCCGGATAGGCGGTTGCGGGATAACCATTCCCGGGATAGCCGGTGCTGGCAATCTGCTCGAACGGCACGTTCGCAGGAATGTTGTTGCGCGCCATGATCTCCTGCATGCGTCCGACATCTTTAGCGACGTCATCGCGGTCATTCTTGCGCGTGTCATTCACCCATTTGGTGTAGTACTTATCGAACTCGCGCTGGTCATCCGCCGAAAGCCGGCTCTGATATACGCGAACCCCGCTTCCGGTGCTGGCGATCTGGTCGTAGGGCACATTCGCCGGAATGTTGTACTTGGCCATGATCTCCTGCATCTCGTGCACATCTTTGGCGATGTCGTCCCGGTCGTTCTTGCGGGTATCGTTCACCCACTTTGAGTAGTGATTATCAAATTTTTTCTGATCCTCCGCTGAAAGCCGGACTTGTCCTTGGGCAAAGCCGGGCAGCGTAAATGCAAACAGCAACGTCAGTGTTGCAAGAAACTTTTTCATTGAAAATGACCTCCTGGAGGAAATGGACAAACCAGACCAAGCGGCTGGACTTACTCGTTTCTATTACTTTTGGCCCATGTTTGAGACGACATTAACCCCGCCCTAGTTGGCCGAACTCGGCGATAAATTGAGGGGTAACATTCAACAGCTCTGCTAAACGCTTTATTTTCAGCGCTGAGTCCGAGAAGAAGCGGGCGGCGCGGCGCCGATAGAACCCAATTTTGAAGCTACAAATGAGCTCATCCCGCGCTAATCTGATTGCTATGGCTGGTGTTGCCAGTACGACTCCCCTCTCGAAAATCCGGGCTGTCAATGTTTATCGTCGCTATTGGGCGCAAATTCGAACATCTTTTTTTTGGATGGTGGTCATCTCCTTTGCGCTGCGATTGGGATACATGATGATCGCTCACAGCTATAGGTTCAAAGCCATCGGGGATAATTTCAGCTTTGGTTTCGAGATGGGACGCATCGGGCGCTCTCTCGCCACGGGCGGAGGATTTGGCAATCCCTTTAACGGATACACCGGACCGACAGCCTGGGAGCCGCCACTATATCCGTTGCTCATCGCCGGCGTGTTCCAGCTGTTCGGGATTTATAGCCAGGCGTCCGCCTTCATTTTATTGACCCTTAACAGCATTTTTTCCGCACTCACCTGCATTCTGATTTTTTTGATTGCGAAACGATGTTTCAGCGAACGAGTAGCGGTCTGGAGTGCCTGGGCATGGGCCCTTCTTCCGTCGGTAATGTATTGGTCCACGCGGTGGGTGTGGGAGACCAGCCTCGCCGCTCTCCTGCTTGCGGTGCTTTTCTGGCTGACGCTGGTGATGGAAGAAAGAGAGGGTCTAAAGCCGTGGCTGACGTTCTCACTGATCTGGGGCATTGCGGCGCTCACCAATCCGTCATTACTGGCCTTTCTGCCCGCTTCAGGATTGTGGATTTGGTATCACCGCTGGAAGCTCGGCAAACGCTCTCTGGCTGGGGTCGTTCTGGCCTCCGCTGTATTCCTGGGTTGCATTGCCCCCTGGCTGATTCGCAATTACCGTACCTTCGGACAGCCTGTTTTTCTGCGTTCGAATTTTGGTGCTGAACTCCGCATTGGTAATGGACCGGGAGCGAATGGAACGTGGATGGAATATCTCCACCCCACGCAGAACGTTTTTGAGATGGAACGTTATCGCCGCCTTGGGGAGATGGCTTACGTGAAGGAGCGCAAACAGGAGGCAATCGATTTCATTCGCCAGGACTATGGGCGTTTTCTAGGCCTTAGTCTAAAGCGCTTCATATATTACTGGGGCGGCGTGCCTCGTCAGGAAAAAATTGCCTGGCTCGCGCCGATGAAAAATGCGATCTTTTTGCTTTCCTCGGCACTTGCGTTCTGGGGGCTAGCACGTGCGCTGCGAAAACATCGACCGGGGGCGTGGCTTTTTTTTGGGCTGTTCCTTTGTTATCCCGCAGTCTATTACTTCGTTTTCCCTCATCCCCGATACCGCCATCCCATTGAACCAGAGCTCCTGATCCTACTGCTCTACGTGATTTCTGAAGCGGAACGAAAACAACCTCGTCTCGGGTCGATACCCTCGTAAGAGCAAGGCGGCTCGCATTCAACTATTTCCTAATGTTTCGTCACTCACGATTTCACACTTGCCCCGTCTAAGCTGAGTCGAGAGGGAAAGGCTATGAAGCGTCAACGCGAACTTGCTACTTGGGTGGGTGCAATTCTAGGCAGCCTTTGTGCCCTTCTATTTGCCGTGGCGCAAAGCCATGCTGCTGAAAACAGGGGACAATTCACCCAAGAGTTCCATCAAACCTATGCGCTCGCCGCAGGTGGGCGGGTGGCGCTTGCCAACATCAACGGCAGCGTTCATATCTCCGGATGGGATCGCAACGAGGTTAAGGTGGACGCAGTCAAGTATGCACGCAGCAAGGACCGGCTGGATGAAGCCAAGATTGTGGTCGATGCTTCGACGGACAGCGTCTCAATCCGCACCGAGTATCCAGACCACAACCTTACTTTCAGCGACGATGATCGGGACAATCCCGCCAGCGTTGAATACACATTATCTGTCCCGCGAAACGCCCGGCTGGACGGCATAAAGCTTATTAATGGTGCGCTGGATGTCCAGGGGATCGCCGGCGAAGTGCGGGCCTCTTGTATTAACGGCCATTTAAAGGCAAGTGGTCTGGGCGGGCCAGTTAAGCTCTCCACCATCAATAATCGTGTGGAGGCACAGTTCGATCGTTTAGGCGCCTCTTCTGTTGAGCTTGCTTCTGTCAACGGCAGCGTGTTGCTGACCATGCCCTCGGACTCCAAAGCGGAACTTGAAGCTTCCACCGTACACGGCGGTATCAGCAATGACTTTGGCTTACGCGTGCGCAACCATCGCATTGTGGGACATGATCTGCACGGAGAGCTGGCTGGCGGAGGAGCTCGGATCAAACTCTCCAATGTGAATGGCACGATTGAGATTCATCATGCCAGCGATAACCGTACGCTTAGCCCAGTGAAGGATTTCAATCGTGGCTCGGATAGCGACCGGGACGAGGATGACGACAACCAGATCTAAACAATATCGCCGCGCACTGAGACACCTTCTATACCGTTGCCAGCGGCGCCACTTCCTGTAATGCCGCCTCGAAGGCTTTCAAGGCTCGATCAATCTGCTGCCGCGTGATGACCAGAGGCGGCTGGAAGCGGATCACGTTTCCATAAACTCCTCCTACCCCCACGAGAACCCCCAGACGCAATAACGCCTCGCGCAAGGCTTCGGCTTCTGTTGTAGCCGGAGTAAGTTTTTCGTCTTTCACCAGCTCCACTCCAATCATCAGCCCCAGTCCCCGCACTTCCCCGATCAGCGAATTCTGTTTGTGCAGTCCCCTGAGCTTCGACATGGCGTAATCGCCGCTCTCAGTAGCGCGAGCGGGAAGATTTTCTTTCTCCATGAATTCGATGTTGGCGAGTGCGGCAGCGCATGAAACTGGATTGCCGCCAAAGGTGGAGAGATGATCCCCGGGCTTGAATGCGGCTGCAATCTCCGGTCGTGTGGTAAACGCACTCAGCGGAAAACCGTCGGCAATGCCCTTCGCGGTTACTAGAATGTCGGGCTCGACACCGTAGTGCTCGATGGCAAACATCTTTCCGGTGCGAGCAAATCCGGACTGGACTTCATCGGCGATAAAAAGAATTCCATGGTGATCGAGAACCTTCTTTACTTCTTTGAAATAGTTTCGCGGAGGGACGATGATGCCGCCCTCGCCCATGACCGGTTCGACGATGAACGCGGCGACGTCGTCCGAAGTAGTGAAGCGGATCACGTCTTCGATGGCCCGGGCACACTGCCGGCCACATTCTTCGGGATCGTTCGGCCACTGCGAACGGTAGGCATACGGAGCGGGAGCAAAGGTGACACCCGGAGCGTAAGGGCCGCCCCGCCTTTTGCGTCCCACGTTGCCGGTGACGCTGAGCGTCCCCCAGCTGCGCCCATGAAAACTGGCATGTAGAGAGATGAATTCATGTTTGCCCGTGTAGAGGCGAGCCAGCTTCATGGCTCCTTCGACGGCTTCCGCTCCACCGTTGCCAAAGAAAGTCTTGGTTAGTCCGCGCGGTGCGATATGAGCAATCTTTTCGGCGAGGTCCGCCACCGGCGCCACGTGGTAAATGTAAGAAGCGCAGTGCACCACCTTTTCCATTTGTGTCTTGGCCGCGGCGATGACTTGAGGATTATTGTGGCCCGCGCTGACCACGGAAATACCCGCGAAGCAGTCTAGGTATTCCCGGCCGTTGACATCGGTGACGATCGAGCCGCTGGCTTTATCGATCACAATGGGCACAACCGACTTCATAAAGCCGGTCATCACATAATCTTTGTATTTCTGGATTGTGTCGGACATAAAATTCCCTCAAAACTTTCGCGAGTGATCCTTTGCCCAGCGCTCAATCACGACTTTCTTCTCAGTGTAGAACTCGACCGCATCGCGACCCTGCCCGTGCAGCACTCCAAAGAAACTATCTTTCCATCCGCTGAAAGGGAAATACGCCATCGGGGCCGCAACCCCGATGTTGATGCCGATGTTGCCGGCAGGCGCTTCGTAACGGAACCGTCGCGCCGCCGACCCGCTGGAGGTAAATAGCGAAGCCTGGTTTCCATAGGGGCTGCGTTCAAGGAAGGTAAGCGCTTCATCCAGGCTGTCGGCGTGGACCAGGCTTAGCACCGGACCGAAAATTTCAGTATCCGCCAGGTCGCTTGTGACCGGTAGGTCATCGAGGATTGTCGGATTGACAAAGTTTCCAGCTTCATATTTCGGGATTTTCGAATTGCGACCGTCCAGCAGAACTTTGGCTCCCTGTTTCTCACCCATCGCGATCAGAGACTCCACACGTGATTTGCTCTGCGCCGTGATGACAGGCCCCATTTGAACGCCTTCATCCAAACCATTGCCCACCCGCAAGGAAGTTGCGGCATTTGTGATGGCATCCCGAAAGCTGGTTTGCGCCTCGCCGACTGTGACCGCCACCGATACTGCGAGACAGCGTTGTCCTGCACAGCCAAAAGCGCTATCACCGATAATCTGTGTGGCCATAGCCATATCGGCGTCGGGAAGGACGATCACATGGTTTTTGGCGCCGCCCTGGCATTGCGCCCGTTTGCCGTTCGCGCCTGCTCGCGCATAGACATATTTCGCTACCGGGGTCGAGCCGACAAAGCTGAGAGCGCGCACTTTGGGATGGTCGAGAAGGGCGTCCACAGCCGCTTTCCCGCCATTCAGAAGGTTGACGACGCCAGGAGGGAGGCCGATTTGATCGAGCAACTCAAAGGCCCGCCGCATGGTGAGCGGCACACGTTCCGACGGCTTCAGGATAAAGGTATTGCCGCAAGCGATTGCATACGGCAGAAACCAGAACGGGATCATTGCCGGGAAATTGAATGGCGTGATCGCTGCCACAACCCCAAGCGGCTGACGGATCATCATTTCGTCGATGCCGCGAGCCACATCTTCCAGGTTATAGCCCTGCATCATCATCGGAATGCCGCAGGCAACCTCAACGTTTTCGATGGCGCGGCGCAGTTCTCCCTTAGCTTCAGAAAGAGTCTTGCCGTTTTCCTGGGTGATGATGCGTCCCAGTTCATCAATGTGCTCTTCCAAAAGTTGCTTCAGTTTGAATAACGGCTGAATGCGGTCTTCTGGCGGTGTACGACGCCATTCCGGGTAGGCAGCAGCCGCAGCATCCACTGCAGCGGTCACGTCGGCGTCAGTGGAGATGGGAACCTGGGCGATCAGTTCACCAGTAGCAGGATTGCTGACATCCAGCCACTCGGTCGTGGTGGCTTGTTGCCAACGACCATTGATGTAGTTGGGCAGCTTGGTCAGAGTTGGAGTAGCAACCGTCATAAGTGTCAGGTTCTAGACCGGCTGAGCTGCAGCTTCCTTTCTTTCGCAGACTGTTTGCAATGCCGACTCCAGCACCACCAGTGCTTCATCCATTTGAGCGTCCGTGATCACCAGTGGCATCAGTGCGCGGATTACGTTGGAGTACGATCCAGCCGACAAAATTATCAGACCATGCTCGTAACAATCTTGCACAATTTGTTTAGTCTCATCCGCAGCCGGCAGCCGCGTGTCTGCGGATTGCACCAGCTCCATCGCCTGCATCGCGCCCAGGCCCCGCACATCACCAATCACCGGCCATCGCCGTTGCCAGTCCAGTGCTCGTCGTTGAAACCGGTTTCCTAGTTCATTTGCGCGGGCTGAGAGGCTTTCGTTTTCATTTTCAAAGGCATCGAGCACCGCTAACGCCGCTGCACAGGATAGTGGATTACCTCCGAAAGTGCCGCCGAGACCACCTGCTTGAGGAGCATCCATGATCTCTGCCCGGCCAGTTATAGCCGCGAGCGGCAGTCCTCCACCGAGCGACTTGGCGGTCACAAAGATATCCGGCTCAATTCCGTAGTGCTCGCTGGCAAACAGAGCGCCCGTGCGGCCGAAACCCGTCTGCACTTCATCCGCGATGAATAACACGCCATGCTTGTGGCAAATATCAATCAGAACCCGGAAATAATCTGGAGGCGGCGCCACGAAGCCGCCCTCTCCCAGCACCGGTTCCGCGATCACGGCGGCAACATCTTCCGAAGCAACTACTCGTTTAAAGGTATCTTCGAGATGGCGCGCGCAAAACAAATCGCAGGATGGATACGTGAGTGAATACGAGCAGCGATAGCAGTACGCGTATGGAATGCGATAAACATCGCCCGGGAAGGGCGCGAATCCGGCTTTGTAGGGATGAGTCTTGCTGGTCAGCGCTAAAGTCATCATAGTGCGACCGTGGAAGGCATCTTCGAAGGCGATGATCCCGGAGCGTCCGGTATGGGCACGGGCGATCTTCACCGCGTTCTCGATTGCTTCGGCGCCGCTGTTCACAAACAGAGTTTTCTTGGGAAATTTTCCGGGCGTAAGTTCATTCATCCGCTCGGCAAGGCGAACATAGCTCTCGTAAGGCGTGACCTGCACGCAAGCGTGAAGAAAGCGATCCAGTTGTTCGCGGATAGCAGACAGAACCGAAGGCCGTCGATGCCCTACATTGTTGCAACCGATGCCGCCAGCAAAATCTATATAGCGGTTCCCGTCCACATCCTCCAGGACCGCATCTTCGGCCTTCGCCACATACACAGGCGTGGCATGAGCCAGCCCACGTGGCACCGCTCGCAGGCGGCGATCCGCCAGTGTTGTCGACTTGGGGCCTGGAATACTAGTACGTAATTGAATAGTCGCCATCTCAGTACCATCCGATGGGCTGTTCGTTCAGATTGATATGGACTTGCTTGGTTTCCAGATACTCTTCTATTCCCCACGGCCCCAGTTCTCTTCCGAAGCCGGACTGCTTGTAGCCTCCCCATGGTGCTTCCACATAGGTGGGCTGCATGTGATTCACCCATACGACGCCGGCGCGCAGCGATTTCACAGCCCGGAAAGCTTTGAAAATGTCTCGAGTCCACACAGCTGCGGCCAGGCCGTAAGGCGAATCGTTCGCAATCCTGACCGCATCCTTCTCATCTTCAAAAGGAATCACAGTTGCGACGGGACCGAAGATCTCTTCTCGCGCAATTCGCGCATTATTATCGACGTCATAAAAGATTGTCGGTTCGACGTAGTAGCCTTTCGCAAACTTCTCCGCACGACCGCCGCCGCTGGCCAGCTTGGCTTCCTTCTTGCCGACTTCCTGATAGGACCGCACCCGGTCATATTGCTCTTTACTCACGAGCGGACCCATTTTCGTATCGCGGTCCAAAGGCGCGCCCAGCTTGATCTTCTTCGCCTTTTCTGTCATAGCATCGACAAATTTCTTGTAAATCGGTTTCTGTACCAGGATTCGGCTTCCGGCGGAGCAGACTTCACCCTGATTGATGAAGACCCCAAAAAGCGCACCGTCTATGGCAGCCTCGAAATCCGCGTCAGCAAAGAAAATATTGGGTGACTTGCCACCCAGTTCGAGTGTGACTCGCTTCACTGTATCCGCCGCCATTTTTACGATCATCTTGCCAACGGCAGCGCTCCCTGTGAATGCGATCTTGTTGACATCGGGATGCTGAACCAGCGGTGCGCCGCAGCTTTCGCCGAAACCCGTGATCACATTCACCACGCCCGCAGGCAAACCGACGTCCGCCAGCCAGTTCGCCATCTCCAAAGCAGTGAGGGGCGTCTGCTCTGCGGGCTTGAGCACGCAAGTGCAGCCTGCAGCGAGCGCCGGCGCGAGCTTCCAAGCGGCCATCAAGAGAGGATAGTTCCAAGGAATGATTTGTCCGGCGACGCCGATCGGTTCTTTCAATGTAAGACTCACAGCATTGTCCGGAACCGGGTTGACGTATCCGAGAATTTTGGTCGCCAGTCCCCCGTAATACTCGAAGCAGGTAGCAACGTCGGCGATATCGAATTCCGCTTCGACAATGGGTTTGCCACAGTTGCGAGCCTCGATTTCGGCCAGCAGAGTGGCGTTTTGACGAATCTTCTCAGCCAGGCGGAATAAGACTCGGCCCCGCTCTTGTGCAGTGGTCTGTGCCCAGGGACCTTCCTCAAAAGCAGCCTTGGCTGCGGCCACGGCGCGGTTCACATCTTCAGCATTGGAATCCGGAACTTGCGCAATAATTTCTTCGCTGGCGGGATCGTATACCGGAAATGTCTTGTTCGACTTGCTGGCGACCCATTCGCCATTGATATACATCTGATAAGTGCGGACTTCAGTTTTCACTCCGCCTGGCATAAGTACCTCCGGCTATGCTTCCAACTCCGCGTCAGCTGCCATTTGTTGGTTTTTGCGACGGCCGTATACAAAAAAGAAGAACGCGGCCACGCCAACGAAAAACATTGTGCCTCCGAACATCCAAATTTCATAAGACCAAAGCGAGCTAATCTGTTGGGCAGGGAAAAACACCAGCACAATTCCCAGGATCGTGGTTAGCAGTCCACTCACGCCCGCAAAGATCAACGTGACTTTACGATAACGTCCCCTCACGAAACCCTTGCCCATCGCAAGTTTGAGCAGCGCGGCGAACATGTAAAGAAACGGAACCAACTGCAAGACAACAGCCAATGATAAAAGCTTCTGAAAGGTTTCCTGCACACCGCCACGAGCAAAATTCATTATCACCAGAAACATTGAAACCGTCGCATGCACAATGAGGGCGGCATACGGAGTCGCGTATCGAGGATGAACCTTCGCCATCCATGATGGCATGTAGGAGTCCAGTCCAGCGACGAACGGTATACGCGCCGATCCTGCCAGCCAGGCCGAGCCAATGCCGGCGATGGAGATGCTGAGCATAAATGCGAAAGGCACGATGATCCATGCCATGCCAACCCTGACAGCCATTTGGCTTACGGCTTGCACGATGCCTTGCAGCACGCTGATATCGTTTTTCGGTATCGCTACTAACAAAGTAAGGGTTGCTCCGATGTAAAGCAGACCGGAAAGTACGCCGCCCCAAGCGACCGCGTTTGGCAAGGTTCGTTGTGGATCTCGAATTTCGTCGCCCATGACGGAGGCTAATTCCAGCCCTACCAATCCAAAGCAGATCACACCGAAAGAGTTGAGCACGAAGCGCGGATTCGCAGGAATTTGGAAATCGGCCGCAGTCACAGTCGTCCCAAATCGCACCCAAACCACCCCTCCCAAACCAATTAACCCGGCGGCGGCAATTCCAGTTCCGAAACCGCCCAGATTATTAATCCACTTTCCGACTCCGAGACCAACAATATTCAAGACCACCAACACGATCAGGAGTGAAACCGAGGCGGCCAGGGCAAAAGTCTTATTGTCCGCCATTGCGTGATGAGCTGGCCCGAGCACAAAGACTGAGACGCCCACGAAGTACAGCATCACCGTCGGTACATAGAGCATGTTATTGGTCCAATAGCACCAACCAGAAAGAAATCCGTGGAAATCGCCGAAGACTTCCTTGGCCCAAAGGTAAACTCCACCTTCTCCGGGATAGCGGTGAGCCAGTTCGATTACAGCGATGGCTTGTGGCCAGAAGAAAAGCGCGAGGGAGATGATCCACAACCACACCGTCACTCCGCCATTGGCTGCGATCGACGGCACCACATTAAGGTTGAACACTGCCACCACGAACAGCAGCACCAGATCCAAGCGGCCGAGAACCCGCTTCAGATGAGGCTTTTCGACCTCACGATCATGAACGGGCGAAACCTGATCTCGTGGCTCACGCTCTGACAACCCCACTCCTTGGCCTCTTTTAGTGGACCGCCACTGCTGCCGTACGCTCCTGCTGAGCTTTCGCCAGAGCCGGCGCCACATCTTCGAAGGCCGCCAAGTGCTTGTCGATATCGGCTTCGGTGTGTTGCACAGAAATCGTCCACTGCTCGTCCCACCAGTAAGGCTGTGCCATCACGCCGCGGTTGACCATGCCAAACCAATAGTGACGCCAGAGATCAATATCGATGGTTAGCCAATCTCGATAATTGCGGATCTCTTGCGGATACAGCATCAGAGCCCCATTGGCACCAGCGCTCGCGATGTAGGCCTGCAATCCGGATTTGTTCACGATCTTTCGATATCCATCGCTCAATTTCTGGCTGAGTTTATCGACGTGCGTATAGTTTTCGCGAGTGAGCACTTCTTTGAAAGTTGCCAAGCCCGCAGCCATCGAAACCGGATTGGTGTTGTACGTGCCACCATGAAACACCTTGTGCTGAGAGATGAGATCCATCACCGACTTGTGTGCACCGAAGGCCGCCAAGGGCAACCCACCGCCGATGGATTTCGCCAGGCAGATCATGTCGGGTTGAACCCCGAAATACTCTGCGGCTCCGCCCCAACCAAGTTTCGCGCCGGTCTTTACTTCGTCGTAGATCAGCAACGCTCCATTCTTTGTCGCAATATCGCGTAGCGCTTCCAGAAAGCCTGGCTGCGGCAGGCACAAGCCGACATTCATGAGAATCGGTTCGAGGATGATCGCGGCGATCTCGCCGACATTCTGCTTGAAGCGAAGCTCAACGCTAGCGATATCGTTGAACGTCGCTACGGGCACGTTAGCAATCGACGCCTTAGGGACACCGAGCCCACCCGGGACCGAGTTGGGGGCATTGACGTCGCCGAATTCCGGCGCATGGGGCTTGACGCTGACCAATGCGGAATCATGCAGCCCGTGATATCCGCCTTCAAACTTCAGGATCTTGTCGCGTCCGGTGGCGGCGCGGGCCAGGCGCACGGCATGCATGGTTGCTTCGGTGCCACTGTTGCCAAAACGAAGCATCTCAACCGGAAAACGCTCACAGATTTCTTCGGCCAGCTCCCACTCCATGTTGTGCGGCATGCCAAACATGGTGCCAGTCGTAAGACGCTTCTCGACTGCTTTCATCACGGCAGGATGGCAATGCCCGGCCATGAGAGCGCCGAAGCACAGGCCCGGCCATGAGAGCGCCGAAGCACAGGTTGTGATCGATGTATTCGTTTCCGTCGAGGTCGCGAAACCGGCTGCCCTGTGCGTCCTTCACAAAGATCGGATAGGGATCATAAGCGCGGTAGTTGCTCGCTACCCCGAGTGGGATACGTTTGAGATTGCGCTTGTGCGCTTCAGCCGATTTTGGCGTGCGGCGCTGGAAGATATCGAGCTCTTTCTGTAAAGCCGAGTACATCTGTTCTCCTACAAATTTTCAAGCTGAAAATTTTCAGCCATTAGAGTCCCTGGCTAAGAAACCTGGCCGGGGGTGGTGATCAAAACAGCCACTTTAGCGCGAACTGCACTTGCCGGGGCGCGCGCGCCCGCTTGATGCGCCCAAAATCTGATCCATCGGTTATGTTGCCATCTGGATTCAGGAACTGGGTATGGTTGAATAGATTGAAAAACTCCGCGCGAAATTCCACGCTTTGACGTTCCGTGATGGGCGTTGTCTTATGCAGCGCGAAGTCCCAATTCCCAATTCCGGGCCCACAGCAGATCGTACGCTTCGAGTTCCCGAACGTACCTAACGGAACCGTGTCGTTAGTGAAGAGAGCTGGATCGAACCCATAACCACCGTGGGTACGCGGATCCTGGCTCTTGAATGGTCCGGTCTGATTGGGCTGACCGGGGAGCTCGAAATCGAAGCTGTTCATTTCCTCGATATCGTCCTGTGAGGTGATGCGGATAGGAAAGCCGCTCTGAACTGTCACGATGCCCGAAAGATCCCATCCGCCAGCCATCTTCCCGACAAAGCCGTTGAATTTAGGGGTAGGCAGATCCCAGACGTAGCTGACAACAACTCGATGGCGGGCGTCAAACTGCGAAAGCGAACGGCTCCGGCGAGGATCGAGCGGATTCAGAATGGCCTCGAAGCTGGATGCCTGATCGAAGGATTTGCTCCAGGTATACGCCACTTGGAATTGCAAACCGTGTGACAACCGTTTTTCGAGCGACGCTTGCAACGAGTTGTAGCTGGCATTGGCGATCGTGTCTTGGGCGAAAATGCTGGAGAATACCGGATTACCATCGGCTGGACAACCATTCGTCCACACGTTGTTCGTGAAATCAAAGCCGCCGATGGGATTGAGCATAGGGACTGTCAGCAAAAAAGGGTCCGCAAGAGTACGTCGAATTGAGATTTGCGTCAGCGTTGGGATTTCCTGGGATGTTCGGATCGTAAAAATCCGCAATGGCCTGCAGGTCGTTACAGGGCTGAGCCAACCCGTAGTTGATGTCGTGAGTTGCCAGCAAACGATGGCTTTGTGACCCGACATAGCCCACTTGCAGGACGAGATCTTTGGTCAACTCCCGCTGAATATTCAGGTTGTATTGTGCGGTGTACTGGGTGCGCATGTGGGGCTGGAACTCGCCGAACAGAAGGATAGGCCGGAAGACGGACCAATCAACCGTATCGCCAGCTTTAGTCGGCAGTATTCCATTAAAGGGGTTCGGAAACTGGAATCCGAACTGGCTGTAGAACGGGGTCTGGATGAAAGTGGTGTTGATCAGGGGACTGCCGCCGAAGGGGGGTTCAGCGCTGAACTGCTCCAGAACAAGCTGTTCGATCGGGTTGTAGAAGAGTCCGAATCCGGAGCGGATGCTGGTCTTGCCATTCTTCCCAGGATCCCACGCGATTCCGATACGTGGCGCGAAGGCCTTGTAATAAGTTTGCGTCAAGGCATCAGGAACGCCCTTGTCGCCGGGTACTACGAGGCCCAGCGGGAAAATAGAGTTGGCAGGCCCGTTTGGACCGCAGTCGGTGCCGACAGGAAAGAGGCCCAAAGCTCCGTTCGAAATCTTGCAGGGGAACACGGTGTCCGCTTGTCCGGGGCGGAATGTCTGAACTTTATGTCCGACATCCGTCACGGGGGTGT